>Ga0307376_10001199_pt1 | contig 28757 bp, 24 predicted proteins | sample TR2MG_FD_202536 | JGI IMG/M metagenome (GOLD analysis project Ga0307376, IMG submission 202536) | Soil microbial communities from Risofladan, Vaasa, Finland - TR-2 | ecosystem: Environmental > Terrestrial > Soil > Coastal area > Acid sulfate soil | place: Finland: Risofladan, Vaasa | collected...
CTGCCGGATCATTTCTCGCGTTCCGGTGATACATTCCTCTACACGCTGCCTACTTGAAATTACATTTTTGAGCATAGCCATTTCCTTCACCTACCATGGGATTATTTTACCATGGCAAAAGGTTCCACGACAACCTCTTTGGCAAATATTTTGGCCGCCTTGACTCCCTATTAAAATGGGGAGGATGCGGCGGCCTTGTTCTCAAGTTTTCTGATTCGGCAATGTGAACTAATGGTCTAAATCCTTGCATAAATATCCGGGCGCTAGAGGTCAGGTTATCGACACCGGCACTCATGAGCCGTCTGGCTTCATAGCAGGAACGTCGGAAAAACTGGGGGAAGGTTTCAGGGACCGGCTGGGCCCGTTCTCTGTTTGGCCTTCTATACTCCCTACGCTGGAAATAATGAGGTCCGTTGAATAACATAGGAAGGAGGGCGGGGTGGCATTTTTGGACAAAGAGGAACTCAAGGAGTTATTATATTTAGAATTGGCCTTATCCCAAGAGATTGAACAAGTCATCAGGCGCTTAAAGAAGGCGGGACACGATCTCAAGGGTATAGGAGAGGCTTTGGAGAAACATCCCCTTCTTTCCCCGTTGGCGCAGCCTGGGGATAGGGCCGATTGTAAGGATAACAAGGTCTTTTTCGATCTGTTGATGGAATACAGCGGGGTATACAGCTTTACCATCATCCTGTCAGAGCTGGCCAACCTAAAGCAACAGAGAGATCTCTTGGAGGATATTCAAAAGAGGCTTTACCCGGTCAGGAACCCGGGAAAAACCTAGTTCTTTGGAAACAACACCGGTGCCGCATTGGGACCGGCCCCGTGCTTCAACCGGCCGTCCTGGCCAGATCGGACTTCACCATGAGGCGGACCAGTTCCTTGAAGGTAGTCCGCGGCTGCCATCCCAGAAGCGTGTCGGCCAGATATGTGCCATCTTGTCCGGTAATGGCGGTAATCAGAGCGGTTTTTTTAATGTCAGTACTCCCAACTTGCTGATGACCGGTCGGTATTGGGCCACATGGCATGGCTTGTTTTTCCGGGGCCTGCTCCGGCATGTTATTCTAGCCGGGGCCGGTTGGATACCGCTTCTGTTGACCCTGCCTGCACCGGGTGGCAACACTCCGGGGCCGGAAGCCAGGGTTCCCCAAGGCCAGCGACCCCGAGGGCTAATCCGTTGGAGTGATGTGCTCCGGACAGCACCCAGCCTTTTTTGACCCGTTTTGGTTATCCTCAACCCGGCCAAACCGTTGTATAATGCCGTATAATGGCCGGAATGCAAGTCTTCGAACAGGTGTTAGGCCGGCCGGAGAGGGGGTTCGGGCATTGAATTTACCCGACTTTGCCTATTATGTTCCCCAGACGCCGGAGGAGGCCGTGGAACTCTTGGTCCGTTTCGGGTCCAAGGCCAGGGTCATCGCCGGGGGGACCGACCTGTTGGTGAAGATGAAACAGGGTCTTGTGGCGCCCGAAGTAGTAGTATCCTTGAAGAACCTGGACCGTCTAAAGGAGATCGGGACAAGCGAGGGCGGCCTGTTCATCGGGGCCCGGGTTACCCTCAACGAGTTGATCAATTCGCCGCTGATCGGGGAGAAGTACGCTTCCATAGCCGGCGCGGCCCATCAGATGGCCAACAACCAGGTCCGCCACATCGGCACCCTGGGCGGCAACCTGACCAATGCCGTGCCGTCAGCCGACATGCCACCCATTTTAATCGCCCTGGGCGCCCAGGCACAGGTGACCGGTCCGGCCGGGCAACGGACCTTCCTGCTGGAGGAGTTGTTCCTCGGTCCCGGGCGGACATGCCTGCAGCAGGGGGAGATCCTGACCGGGGTCGTGGTACCCGAACAGTCCACCACCGGCAGCACCTACTTGAAGTTCGGCCTGCGTCGTTCCGGAGCCCTGGCCGTTGTGGGCGTGGCGGCGGCCGTCACCATGGCCGACGGGCTGGTGAGCGATGCGCGCATTGTCCTGGGGGCGGTGGCACCGGTGCCCCTGCGGGCCAAAGAGGCCGAGAAAACGGTCCAAGGCCGGGCCTTCACCCCGGAACTGGCGGAAGAGGCCGCCCTGGTGGCGGCTCAAGAGTGCCGGCCCATATCCGATATTCGCGGCTCGGCGGAATACCGCCAGGACCTGGTGCGGGTGTTCACCCGGCGGGCCCTGGAGCGAGCCGTCCGGGAAGGACACGTCTGAGAGGGGGACGGAAAATGCAAGGCCTGGTGGATAAAGAAGGGCGTTCCCGTTACCTGGTTAACCTGCGGGTCAACGGGGACGAATATACCGTGGCGGTGAAAGCCAACACACTCCTGGTCAACGTCCTGCGTGAGAATTTGGACCTGACCGGTACCAAGAAGGGATGCGAACTGGGCGACTGTGGTTCCTGTACCGTCCTTTTGGACGGCCGCCCGGTGAACTCGTGTATGGTCCTGGCCGTGGAGGCCGATGGGCACGACATCACCACCATCGAAGGCGTGGCCCAAAACCAGACCCTCGACCGGGTTCAGGAGGCCTTCGTCGAAAACGCGGCCCTCCAGTGCGGCTACTGCACACCGGGGATGATTCTCTCGGCCAAAGCCCTTTTGGCCCGAAACCCGCATCCCACGGAAGAAGAGGTGCGCTTCGCCATAGCCGGCAACCTGTGTCGCTGCACCGGCTACGTAAACATCGTCAAGGCCGTTCTGGCCGCAGCGGAAAAGTCGTGAGGGGGTGGGGGTAGTGCCAGGTTCGTATGACGTCATCGGCCATAGCGTGCCCAAGATCGACGGGCGGGCCAAGGTGACCGGGGAGGCCAAATATGCCGGGGACTTGAAGTTTCCCAACATGCTGGTGGGCAAGATCCTCACCAGCCCACGCCCGTATCCTGAGCATCGACACCAGCGAGGCCGAGAAGCTGCCCGGGGTCAAAGCGGTGATTACCCATCGCGACGTGCCGGAGATGAAATACGGGATCAGTCCGGCCCGCTGGGACGAGAACATCTTTTGCATCGATAAGGTTCGCTTCGTCGGCGACAAGGTGGCGGCTGTGGCCGCCCTGGACGAGGAGACCGTTTACAAAGCCCTTAAGTTGATCAAGGTGGAATACGAGGAGCTACCGACCGTCCTGGACCCGTTAAAGGCCATGAATGAGGAGACGGCCCAGATCCACGACGAGTTCCCCAGGAATATCAACACCGAGATCCACCAGCACTTCGGCGATGTGGACCAGGCCTTTGCCGGGGCCTACCACGTACGCACCGACCGTTTTGTGGGCCAGAGGACGTACCAGTGCCCGATCGAACCCCATTCGGCCATATCCATGTGGCAGGACGGCAAGCTCACGGTCTACTCCAGCACCCAGTCGCCCCACTATTTCCAGTATTACCTGGCCCGGGAGTTCGGACTGCCGATGGGCGACGTCCGGGTAATCAAGCCTTTCGTGGGCGGGGGATTCGGCGGCAAGCTGGAACCAACCGGCCTGGAGTTTGCCGGGGCGGTTCTGGCCCGTCTGACCGGGCGACCGGTCCGCATGTTCTACGACCGCCACGAGATGTTTGCCCACAACCGGGGCCGGCACCGCCAGTACATGGAGGTCACCACCGGGGTGGATAAGGACGGCCGTATCCTGGGCCTGCACGCCAACTTCATCATGGACGGGGGCGCTTACACCAGTCTGGGCGTGGCCAGCGCCTACTATGCCGGGGCCATGCTGCCCCTAACCTATGAGTTTGACAACTTCAAGTTCGATATGTACCGTGTTTACACCAACCTGCCGGCCTGCGGCGCCCAGCGCGGCCACGGGGCTCCGCAACCCCGCTACGCCCTGGAGTGCCACCTGGACATGGTAGCGAAGGACCTGGGGATGGACCCGCTGCAATTGCGGCTGGTCAACGCCCGGCGGCCCAATACCGTTACCCCGAACGACTTTCAGGTTAATTCCTGTGAGATGGCGGCCTGCATAGAAAAGGCGCGCGAACTGTCCGGCTGGGACGAAAAGAAGGGCCACCTGCCGCCGGGCCGCGGCATCGGCGTCGCCGTGGGCAGCTTCGTTTCCGGGGCGGGTTATCCCATCTACCGCACCGATCTACCTCATGCCTCCGCCGTCGTCCGGGTCAACGAGGACGGCACCTCGGCCACCCTGTATACCGGGGCGGTGGACATCGGCCAGGGGAGTGACACCGTCCTCTGTCAGATGGCGGCCGAGGCCATGGGCTTTACCTATGACAACATGAAGATCGTGTCCGCGGACACCGAAACCGCCCCCCACGATTTCGGCGCCTACGCCAGCCGCCAGACCCTGATGTCCGGCTGGGCCGTCAAGCGGGCTGGTGAAGAGGTGAAGACCCAGCTGATGGGAATGGCGGCCGAACTACTGGCGGTGGATGCGGCCAGTCTCGACTGCCGTTTAGGCGTAATTTTCGACCGGGAGACCGGCGAGGCCAAGTTCACTTTCGCCGAGGTAGCCCGCACCTTTTTCGTCAAACGGGGTCCGCTGGTGGGGAAGGGCTCCTATGCGCCGCCCAAGCTGGGCGGGAAGTTCAAGGGAGCGGCGGTGGGAACTTCGCCTGCCTATAGCTTCGCCACCCAGATCAGCGAAGTGGAGATCGACGCCGAGACGGGGGAGATCAAGGTGGCCGAAGTCTGGGACGTGCACGACTGCGGCATGGTGATCAACCCGTCGCTGTTGCACGCCCAGGTGCACGGGGCCCTCTTCATGGGTATGGGCGAGTCGATTTGGGAACAGGTTATCTTTGACGATAAGGGCAAAATCCTCAACGGGAACCTGGGTGAGTACCGTCTGCCGACGGCTTTGGATATGCCCCGGATAACCTCGGCCCTGGTCTATAGCGAGGAACCGGAGCCGGCCGGTCCGTGGGGCGTCAAAGAGGTGGGGGAGGGTGCCACCATACCCACCATGGGCTGCTACGCCAACGCTATTTACGACGCCATGGGTATCCGGCTGGACAGCCTGCCGCTGTCTTATGAGAAGGTCTGGCGGGCCCTGAAGGAGAAGCGGGCCCAGGAGGGATGAGGATCCGGATAGGAGGTCCGCGCCGTTAAAGGGACCTTTCCGCCGCGCTGCCAGCCAGCCCTCTTGCCTGACGGATCCCGACATCGGCACTTTGTCCAAAATCGTCCCGGTCGCCGGGACGATTTTCTTTTTGCCCGCTACCCACCAGGCGGGCCGGCTTTGCCACCCGGCAATGTCTGGTCCTTTCCCCCCGGCCATGTGCCGCGGCCATGGATGGCCGAATTTAGCCAATTTTTCTTCACATTTTTTGCTACATATGGATATGGTTTTCCCCCGGGGTCTGTTGTACAATGGGCCTAAGCAAAGCGGACGACCCGTTGGACTCTCCAAGCACCTAGGCGTTTGCCCGGCAGGAACAATGGACAATATCAGCGGGGGTGGCGACATGACCAGGATTGTGGTGGGGATATCGGGTGCCTCGGGGGCCATATACGGGATCAGGCTTTTGGAGACCCTTTCTGCCTGTCCGGAAATCGAGACTCACCTGGTTGTCTCGGAGGCGGCCGGGAGGACAATCAGGCTGGAAACCGCCTATTCCGTCGAGCAGGTAGGGAGATTGGCCCACCGCGTCTACGACAACTCCGATATCGGGGCTGCGGTGGCCAGCGGTTCGTTCAGGACGGACGGAATGGTCGTTGTACCCTGTTCGATGAAGACAGTTTCGGCCATTGCCAACTCTTACAACGACAATCTCCTGGTCCGCGCGGCCGATGTCACCCTCAAGGAAAGAAGAAAACTGGTGGTTGTTCCCCGGGAGACCCCCCTGCATGCGGGCCACTTGAAGTTGTTGGTTGCAGTGGCCGAACTGGGCGCCGTCGTCCTTCCCCCCATGCCGGCCTTCTATCACCTGCCCGTCACCCTTGACGACATCGTCAATCAGACGGTGGGCAAAATACTGGATCAATTCGCCATCGAACATGATCTATTCCGGCGCTGGGGCGACCACAGCCGTTAGGGTTTCGTCTGCCGTGGTAACGCGGGTCCGGTCGGTGGATCTTGTAAGACACCCTCACAACCGGTCGGATGATTTTGGCCGCCCGGCAGGAGGACATTGCGCGGTCATTCGGAAATTATTAGGCCGATGACCGGCCCGGGCCGACGTCAGTACAAGGTTTTAACCGAATTGGACAAAGGAGTTGACTGAATTTTTGCAATATTGTGCTATAGACAGGTTGGTCAACTATTGACTAAAATATCTATAGACGTAATTCTTACCCTACTATCCGGAACATCTGCTCCGTCTCTCTTTCAGCGAACAGTCATCGTCCTACTCCCGTCGTCAATTGGCACTAACACGCACAGTGCCCGGGTCAAGCCAACTTCGCCCGGGATGATCCGAACCATTTCCGAATTGCAGATCCTCCGGCCCCCGACCCCGCGGGGTGATCCGGTCCCCTCCCGGTCCAGATACAGGCTTGGCAGGTCATAGGGTGGTCTCTTCGCAAAACCGGGTACCGCTTGAGCAGGCGTCCTTTTTGGCCGCCGTCAACCGGTCCCCCGGAAGACTGGAACAGGGGGGTGATCCACATTACCGAGAATCTACCGGTGGCCCGAACGGTTAAACTGGACGTGGCCGAAAGACATTTGCTGACTCGCTGGCGCTCCGTATATAAGGCCGTTATGGATCTCCACCGCCATGTCGATTCCACGGACTTGCCGGATCGGTTGGTCCGCCACGCCCGCGCCTTGCTCCAGGCCGAGAAGGCTTACCTGGTTCTGGCGATGGAGGAGGGGCGGGAATTATCTCTCTACGACCACAGCCGGGACGACGAAGTGCAAAGGCATTCCGCCGCCGTCACCCGGGGGCCCCTGGCCGACATTTTGCAACTGAGCAGCCCGCTCCTCCTGAACGAGACATCGCTGCTCCAACTGAACGAAGCCCCGGCCGTCAGAGCCCGGAACCTTTGCGGAGTCCCGCTCTCCTTCGCCGGCCGGAATATCGGCGCCCTTTTGGCCGTCGACAAACTGGGCGGCAGGCCGTTCACCAGGTACGACCAGGATTTCCTGTACCTCCTGGGTTGCCAGGTATCCACAGTCCTCGGCAACGCCAGAATTTGCGCGCAGAGCAATCTTAAATTACAGGATAACCTGACCCAATTGCGCAAACTGAACAACGTGCTGTCTTCCCAGCATGCGGCCCTGCAAAAATCAATGACCATCCATAACCTGCTTACCAACCTGGTCCTCGAAGGACACGGTCTCGATGCCATTACCAGGAGCCTGGCCGAAATAATTGATAATTCCGTTATCGTCACGGACCAGTCTCTTTTTCCCCTGGCAGTCTGCCTAAGGCCGGCCGCCGGTGGTTCCGACCTGCGGGCAACCTGGCAAAACGCCAGCGCGGACCCGGCCCGCAAGGAAGAGATATTGTCCCTCTTTCAGGGTAAACGTCTCATCCGGTTGAACGGGACCACACCGGAAGGGAACGAGGACCAGCTGATAGTCCTTCCGGTCATCGCCGGACAGGATCATCTGGGCTTTGTGGCCACGCTGGAAGGTAAGCGCAAATTGAACGAACTCGATTATATCGCCCTGGAACACACCAGCACGGTAGTCGCTCTTGACTTGTTGAAACAAAAGGCCGCATTTGAAACCGAACTTAGACTCAGGAAAAACTTTTTGAAGGAATTGATGGAAGGCAGCTACGAATTTGAAGAAGGGGTGATTTGGAAGGCAAGGCAGCTTGGACTGGATTTGTCCCAGGTTCACCGCGTGGTGGTTCTGGAGACCAATGCGAGGTATCCGGGCACCAGACCTGCCCCGCCTGTTTCGGGCGGCCGCAGGAACCTGCTGCAAATAGTGGACCGGACGATAAGATCCGCCCATATCTTCGCCCTTCTCGCTGAATACAATAATAATCTCATCATGTTGATACCGGATCCTGCTGCCGAACCAAACAAGATAAACAACCAGTCTTTGACCGTCCTCCACAACCTGGCCAACCAACTCTCCGTCCAGATGGCTCATGAAACCTGGTGGCTGGGCATAGGCGCGCCCTGTTTTACGGTCACCGATTTCGCCCGTTCCTACCGCGAAGCCCGGGCCTGCCTGGAAATCGCCCGGTCCCTGGGGCGCCGGAACTGCTCTTTCGCCTACGAGCAACTCGGTGTCTTCAGCCTGCTTTCTATCAACCGGGAGGCCTTCAAGGAGTTTGCCGGCCGGGTTATCGGCCCGCTGCTGGCCTACGAGGAAAAACACGGATCCCACCTGCTGTCCACCCTGGACCTTTACTACCAAAACAATTGCAATATCCTCAAAGCGGCGCGGAAAGGCTTCCTGAGCCCGGGCACCCTGAGATACCGGCTGAAAAGAATCAGGGAAATCGCCCACATCGATTTAGACGATCCGGAGACGAACCTGCAGGTACAGTTGGCTTTAAAGTTGATAACCAGTTTAGGAGGTGAATAGATCAGGAATCAGCGAACTGCCTTTCGCAGGCGGCTAGCATGTTCGGTGGAGATTCCCAAATTGAACGCAAAGGAGGTAAGTGATTATGGCCGAGCAGAGGGCATTCACCATGCCCAGCGAGGTAAAGACGATTCCCGGTACCGAGGGCTGGGAAAGGATGTATCCGTACTTTTACCGGGTCAGCAAGGATGATCCGGAGAGAAAAGCCTATGAGGAAAGTGTCCTCTGGTATTACGACGGGCTTCACTACCCCGAGCCCATGTACCCTTTCGACCTGATCTGGGATGAAGCCTGGTTTATGGCCCTATCACAGTATAACAGCAGGATTTTCATGATCCCACCGGCTTTGGGTATAGATCATCGCATCGTTAACGGATATATCTATATCAGCCCGGTACCGGTAACCGATCCGGCGAAGATTCAGGAAAGGTTGCCCCACTTTTTGGAGCGCGCCGGCTTTTACTATGAGAACTGGGATGAGTTGTACGCCAAGTGGCAGAAGAAAATGGAGGCCCTTATCAAGGAACTGGAAGATATCGAGATCAAAGACCTTCCCGAGATGGAGGATAGCTCCCTGGTTTTTGAGGGCATTGGCTTAAGCAGTGGTTACCAGTTGACCAAAACCTACACCCATTTGATCGATTGTGCGCTGCGGGCCTGGCAGTACCACTTCGAATTCTTGAACCTGGGCTACGCCGCCTACCTTCCCTTGACCGAGTTCTGCCACAAGGCTTTCCCCGGCATCGAGGACCGGACGATTACCCAGATGGTGGCCGGCATCGACGTGATATTGTTCCAGCCGGACGAGAGGTTGAAAGAACTGGCCCAGGCGGCCGTCGATCTCGGCGTGGCTGAAATCGTCAAGTCGTCTTCCCGGCCCCAGGAAATCATCGACCGGCTGGGTACCACCGAACCGGGGCGCCAGTGGCTGGACCGACTGGAGAAGGCTAAATACCCGTGGTTCTACCTGTCTTCGGGGACCGGGTGGTACCATGACCACTATTCCTGGCTGGACCGGTTGGAAATACCTTTCATGGCCATCCAGAGCTATATCGGGAAACTGGAAAAAGGGCAAAGCCTGGCCCGCCCGTTGGAACAGGTGCGCCTGGAGCGGGACCGGATCATCGCCGAATATACGGACCTTTTGGCTGCGGAAGATGACCGGAATACTTTCCGGCAGTTGATTGCCGTGGCCCAAAGGGTTTTCCCCTATGTCGAAAACCATAATTTCTACGTGGAGCACTGGTTCCATGGTGTGTTTTGGAACAAAATCCGTGAATTGTCCCGGATTTTTGTCAATCATGGTTTCTTTGCCGATGGGGAGGACATCTGGTACCTTAACCGCTACGAGATCCAGGAAGCGCTGTATGATCTCCTGACGGCCTGGGCCACCGGGGTCAAAGGCCGCGGGCCGTCCTACTGGCCGCCGGAAATCGCCTGGCGCAAGGATGTCATCAACAAGTTCAGGGAATTCATGCCTCCACCGGCCCTGGGGGTTGCGCCGGAGACCATAAGCGAACCCTTCACGATCATGTTGTGGGGGATAACCAGCAAATCGATGGACGCGTGGCTCTCCGCGGGTAAGGTGAACCTCGCGGATGTCAAGGAATTAAGCGGCTTCGCCGGGTCGGCGGGAGTTGTGGAAGGCAAAGCCAAGGTGATCCGGACCTTGGAAGAGCTCAATACCCTGCAGGAGGGCGAGATTCTGGTCGCGGCCACCACCTCCCCCAGTTGGGCACCGATCTTTACCAGAATCAGGGCCTGCGTCACGGATGTCGGCGGAATCATGTCCCATGCGGCCATCGTGTGCCGGGAGTATGGCTTGCCGGCCGTAGTAGGTACCGGTTTCGCCACATCGACCATTAAAACCGGACAGTTGATCCGGGTGGACGGCAACCAGGGGGTTATCACGTTACTCTAGCGGCGCACGGACTGTCCGCCACTAGAAAGGAGTGAATAAACAGTGCCTCAACAACAAGAGTGGGCCAATCAGATTCCCTGGGCTATTAATGCGGTGGCTGTGCTCACCGCGTCGGTAGGGGCTGTTTACGCGGGATGGGTGCCTCCCACAACGATCCCCCTCTTGATAGGGATCTTGTTGGCATGTTCTTTGCCACAACTGCTAGCCGGTATCATCTTCTTCAAAAGAGGAGAATTACTGCTGGGCACCATATCCGGGGTATTCGGCACGGTAATCACCCTTGGCGCAGCCATTACATTATGGCAACAAGTGATTCAGGCGCCGAAGCCAGGGGCGTTCACTCCCGAGGTAATGGGTGTTTTCTGGGTTACGTTGTTTGTTATCACAGAGACATATGCGGTCGGGTTCGGACGCATAAGCTGGTTGCTTATGGCAGGCATAGCAGAAGTTGGTGTGGCCTTCCTGTTACTAGGGGTTTCTATCTTAGGTGGCTCAGCCAACGCAGGCGTTATAGCCGGGTACCTGCTTTTGCTATTCGCTGCGTTCTGCATCTACTCTTCAACAGCGGTACTGTGGGCGGAACACTTCGAAAGACCCATATTGCCACTTGGTCGTCCGGTTTTTAAATAGCTAAAAGGCCGTCGGTTCCTCAAGTTGAAACATACCGGCACCCCTTTGTTTTACAACCCCTACATCGCTTCCATAAACAAAGGGGGTTTGCCGGTCCGCCGAAGGCGGTTCGGGGGCCCGTCAAAGTGATCAAGACTGCGGAAGAATTCAACACTCTTCCAGGGGGCAGTGGTTTGGCGCCTCGGTTGGTACCCGGTTCGCTCTGGAGAAAAAGATTGGGGAGGGGTTTTTCGGATGAGCGGTAAGCCGTATGTATGTTGGCTGGAACAGCTGGCCAATGACAACTATAGAACAGCCGGCAAAAAGTGCTACAACCTGGGCGAGATGATCCGGGCCGGTATGCCTGTTCCTCCCGGTTATGCCGTCACCCTGGACGCGTACGAGCAGTTCGTCGAGGAAACCGGTTTGGGCCGGATGATCATCGAATACCTTGATCCTATGGTGGAGCGCCTGAAAGAGGATATCAACCTCTTCGAGGAAGCCAGCCGGTACATCCGGAACCTGGTTGAAGGAAGCCCCATGCCGGAGGGAATAAAGGAACCCATTCTCACCTATTACCGCGAACTGTCCAAGAAATGCAACCTGGCCGAGGCCGACGTCGCCGTGCGCTCCAGCGGGCCCGTCAGCATGCCCGGACAGTTCGATACCTTCCTCAATGTGAAGGGTGAAAGGGAGGTAATAGACCATGTGGTCAAGGTATGGGCAAGTTCCTTCACCGGGCGGGCCATGGCCTACCGTTTGCAGCGCGGCATGCGTGTGGAGAGTTCCCCCATCGGTGTGGCCGTGCTCAAGATGGTCAAGTCAAAGTCCTCCGGCGTTATGTTCACCCTCGATCCGGTAAACGGCGACCGGTCCAGGATCTTTATCGAGGGCAGTTGGGGCCTGGGAGAGAGCCTGGTCAGCGGGCAGGTTACCCCGGACAAGTATGTCCTGGACAAGGTCACCCTGGAGATCTCCAAACGGATAATCTGTAACAAGACCATCGAACTGGTCTACGATGAGGGTGGCAACGTGAAGTCACTGGAGGTGCCCCCCGAGAGGCGGGACGCGCCCTGTCTCTCCGATGGAGAGATAATCCACCTGGCCAGACTGGGCAAGATGGTGGAAAAGCATTGGGGTATTCCCCAGGACATGGAATGGGCCATTGATGCCGACCTGGCTTTTCCGGAAAACATCATCCTGGTGCAGACCCGGCCGGAAACCGTTTGGACGCAGAAGCCGAACGTCCCTTTATCCCAACCGAAAGCAAGCGCCCTCGATCTCATCGCCGGCAACCTGCTGACAGGGAAAAAACTGTTTACGAGTTGACTCCCACTGCAACAATCTTCGCTCGTCAGTCATGAAACCAAAATGGTAAGGGGGATAACCATGAAAAGTATGCGGGAATGGATCGATAAGTGCGAACAGGAAGGGGAGCTCAAAAGGATCTCCGCCGAAGTGGACTGGAACCTTGAACTCGCGCATATCGCCAAGCTCAACGAGGAAAAAAAAGGCCCGGCCCTCCTTTTCGAGAACGTCAAGGGCTATGACATACCGGTGCTGACGTCCTCCATGACCACGGACAAAAGGCTGGCCATCACTCTGGGCATGCCCACGGACTATTCCATGTGCGAAATGGCCAGAACCTGGGTCGAGACCACGCGGAAAGGGTTGATCAAACCCGTCCGGGTGGATTCCGGTCCGGTCTGCGAAAAGGTGGTCGACGAAGGCGACGTCGACGTCCTGAGGGATTTTCCCGTGCCCTTTTTCTATCCCCAGGATGGCGGCCGGTTCATCGGCACGGCGGTCTACCTGGTCAGCCGCGATTTGGAAACGGGATGGGTCAACCTGGGAACGTACCGGATGATGGTCCACGACAGGAACCATGTGGGAGTTCAGATCATCAAGGGCAAGCATGCCGACTTCCATTTCAAACAGTACCAGAAGGCGGGGAAGCTGATGCCCGCCGCGGCCGTGATCGGCTGCGATCCCTTGCACTTCCTGGTGTCCAGCACCTTCATCCAGCAGCAGGTCGATGAGTACGACGTCATCGGTGCCCTAAGGGGAGAGCCCGTGGAGGTCTTCACCAGCGACGTGAGCGGCCTGCCCCTGCCCGCCCATGCCGAAATCATCCTGGATGGTTATATCGACCCCAACGACCTGCGGGAAGAGGGGCCCTTCGGCGAGTACACCGGCTACTATTCCGGCAAGACCGGCGAGGAATGGCCCAAACAAGTCCTGCACGTGCAGCGGGTATGGCGGCGTGAGAAGCCCGTTTTCTGGTCGACCACGGTGGGCAAGCCGATCACCGATACCCACATGATCCAGTCCCTGAACAGGACGGCCACTCTCTGGACCGACCTGCTGGCGGCGGGCGTGCCGGGGATCAAGTCGGTCTACCTGCCGCCCCAGATGGGCGGCCGGTTCTGGAGCATCGTCTCCGTGAAGACGATGTATCCCGGCCATTCCATGCATGTCGGCATGGCGGTGCACGGGTCCACGACGGGCCACTACGGGATGAAGGGTACCATCATCGTCGACGAGGACATTCCGGCCGACGACCTGGACAAAGTGTTGTGGGCCCTGGCCGTGCGCTACGACCCGAACCGGAGCACGGAGATCATCAAGCGGGCCCGTTCGACGCCCCTTGATCCCGCCCTGCCCATCACGGCGCGGGACATCGGTTCCAAGATCATCATGGACGCGACCATTCCTTACGAGTGGGACCGCAAACCGGACGAAATCTTCCTGGATGAGGAAATAGTCAAGAAGGTGCGGGCCCGCTGGAGTGAGTTGGGACTTGATTAAGGGTTGGGGTGGTGCGGACAGATGCGAGTTATCCGGTACACAGACGAAGTAATCGACGAGTTCAGGGATAAGGGTTACTGGACGTCCGAAACGTTCTACGATTTCTGGGCCCAAAACGCCCGGGAAATGCCGGACAAGGAAGCCGTGGTGGACTCCCGGTACCGGCTGACCTGGGCCCAGGCCAGGGATCTGGTGGACCGCCTGGCCTACCGCTGGGTGGAGATGGGTCTAAAGAAGAGCGACCGCATCCTCATCCAGGCTCCCAACGAGGTGTATGCCTTTCTGGCGCGCATGGCCGCCGAACGGGCCGGCCTGATCTCCCTGTTGGTCTACGCCTACATGCGGGAGAAAGAACTATCCTACATGGTGGAGAAGATGGCCGTCTCGGCGGTCGTCATTCCCCATACCTACCGTGATTTCGATTACCTGGCGATGTACGGGAGTCTGAGGAAGTTCTCCCCCAACTTCCGCTACACCTTCCTGCTCAGCGAGGACGTGCCGTCCGGAGGCCCCGGGGATACCTACTCCCTGATGAAGCTCACCCGGGATCCGGTGGCGGCGGAGAAACTGCGGATCCTGGAAGAGCGCCGCTTCGATCCCTTCCGGGAAGTGGCCTTTCTGACCAGCACCAGCGGCACGACCGGTCTGCCCAAGCTGGTGGAGTGGAACATCGCCCCGCGTCTGTGCACGGCCAAGGCCCGGGTGGATATCTGGAACCTGGGACCGGGGGATACCGCGGCGGCCATCGCCCCTTTCGCCGGCGGGGCCGCCGGCACGCTCACCTACTTCGCGGCCCCTTTGGTCGGGGCCAGGACCGTTCTCCTGGAGGAATTTACAGCCGTAAGAGCGCTCAATCTGATCACCAAAGAGAAAGCCACCTGCATCGGGGTGGTTCCCACCCATCTGGTCCGCATGCTGGAGCAACCGGTGGAGGAATACGACCTCTCGTTGCGTTTCATCCGTTCGGCCGGCGGTTACCTGCCCCCGGATGTGGCGCAGGAGGCGGAAAGGCGCCTGGGCGGCGTAATAACGAGTGACCTCGGCACCCAGGATGTGGGCTCCGTCTCCGGCTGCCGGGTGGATGACCCGGCCGACCTGCGAAGGAGGACCGTGGGACGGCCCCTGCCGGGCAATGCCGTCCGGCTGCTGGATGAACACGGAAACGAGGTTACGGAAAGCGATCCCGGCCAGCTCTGGTTCCGGGGTCCGCATTCGCCGGCCGGCTACTACCGGGAGCCGGAAAGCACGGCCGCTGTTTTCAACCCCGAAGGTTGGACGACCACCGGTGACACCGTGAAATGGGATGAGGGATGTCTCTGGATCATGGGCCGGACCAAGGACATGATCATCCGGGGCGGCCAGAATATTTACCCGGCGGAGATCGAGGGCCTGTTGCAGGAGCACCCGAAGATAAAGCTGGTGGTGGTAGTCGGTTTCCCGGACCGCGAACTCGGGGAGCGGGCCTGTGCCTTTGTCGTACCCAGGCCCGGCCAAACCTTCACCCTTGCCGAAGCAAAGGAGTTTCTGCAGGAGAAAAAGCTGGCTTCCTTCAAGCTGCCGGAGCGCCTGGAAGTCGTCGACGGCCTGCCGGTGGTGGGTGATTCCGGCAAGGTGAACAAAAAGGTTCTCAGAGAACAATTGGAAACAGAGATCGACCGGGCCGAAAGTAGCATCCCGTCGCTTTAACTACGGGCCATGGTTCAATCCGGAGGGAAGCACCGATGATTAAGGCGGTCTTATTCGACCTGGAAGGTACGCTCGTCGACTTTCAGTGGAACTTGCAGGCAGGAGAAAGGGAGCTGAGAACAGCCCTGGAGGAGTGGGGCTTCCCGGCTTCCCTTTTCCCGGCCGCCAATTACGCCCGGATGTGGAACACAGCCGTTACCATGGCGTCGCCCGGCATACGGCCGGGTTGGCGGGAACGTCTGACGGCCATCTATGACCGCTACGATCTCGATGCCCTTACCCGCTGGTCGCCCCGGCCGGGAGCCCGTGAATTGCTGACGTTTCTCCGGGAAACAGCCGTGCCGGCGGGACTGGTGACCAACGTGGGCCGGGCAGCCGTCTCCCAAGTCATGGACCGGTTCGGACTGCGCGCTTATTTCTCCCTCCTCCTGACGCGCAACGATGTGACCCTCATGAAACCCGAAGGCGAGGGCATAACGAAATGTCTTGCCGGCTTGAAGGCCGGTACAAACGAAGCGCTGTTCGTCGGCGACAGCATTACCGACATCCTGGCCTCCCGCTCCGCCGGGGTAAGGGTGGCCATAGTGGCGGGAGGGGAGACGGGAACGGGAGAACTCCTGGCCGCCCATCCGGATTATTGGCTGTCCTCCCTGTTGGAACTCAAGGATTTCCTGCCTGGGAGCTGAGACGATGGAAGAAACTCTGTGGCCGCGAATTATGGAACTGGCCCTCCCCTACCTCGCTACCCGGGGCAACCAACGGCATACCGAGATAGCCCTGGACTTCGCCCGCACCCTGCTGGCGGAGGAAGGAGGTCGGCCGGAAGTGGTCATACCCGCCGTCACCCTGCATGACGTGGGCTGGTCGTGCATGCCCGAGGAACTGCAGTTGAAGGCCTTCGGACCGCAGGCCGACCGCGGCCTCAACCGCATCCACGAAGTGGAGGGCGTGCGTTTGGCCCGGGAAATCCTGACCCGAAGCGGTTATCCGGAAGCCTGGTGGCCGGACATCCTGGCCATCATCGACCAGCATGACTCGGGGCGGACGGCGTTGTCCCTCAATGATGCCCTGGTCAAGGACGCCGACAAACTGTGGCGCTTTTCGGAGGATGGTTTTGCCTTTGCCGCCACCCGCCTCCGGTTGGATCCCGCCAGCAACTGGCGGGCTTTGAACTCCCGGGTGGAAAAGTGGCTGCTGACGCCAAGCGGCCGGCGCCTGGCCGGCGAGTGCCTGGCCCGGTTGCAGCAAACCGGTGACGGCCGGTAACAGGAAGGTAGGCTAAAATGGTTGCGGAAAGTCTCTGGCCGCGCATTATGGAGCTGGCCCTGCCCTACCTCGCCACCCGGGCCAACCGCCTGCATACCGGGATAGCCCTGGACTTCGCCCGCGCCCTGCTGGCGGAGGAAGGAGGCCAGGCGGAAGTGGTCATCCCTGCCGTTATCCTGCATGACGTGGGATGGTCGTGCGTGCCCGAGGATCTCCAGTTGAAGGCCTTTGGGCCTGGATCGGACAAAGGGCTGAACAGGGTTCATGAAGTCGAGGGAGTGCGTTTGGCCAGGGAAATCCTGTGCGCGAGCGGCTATCCAGGGCGCTGGTGGCAGGAGATCCTGGCTATCGTCGGGAACCATGATTCGGGGCTCACGGCCGTATCCCTAAACGATGCCCTGGTCAAGGACGCCGATAAACTGTGGCGCTTCACTGCGGAGGGTTTCATGGTCGACAGCATCCGCTTCCGGTTGGATCCGAAAGAGTACTGGCAGAGATTGAACGCCTCGGTGGAAGAATGGATGCTCACTGCAATCGGCCGCCGCCTGGCCGGGGAATATCTGACGGCGTTAAAAGGTACCGGTTACGGCCGTTCAGGGCTTGGGCTTGGGTGCCGGCTGTGGCCGGGTGTACACGTTACTATAAACCGAGGTCGACGTTGCGGCGGGTGGGGACTGAGTCTTCACCGCCCCTTTTTCGTGCAGCCAGGTTATCCGTACCGGCCGGCCGTCCAGAGCGTCGCCCAGGCTGGCCACGCCCAGATTCTGCTGCTGCAGCATATGGAGCAGGGTGACCAGGTTGCCGTCCAGACCGGGGACCCAGTGCAGGAGGATGATGTCGCCGGGGGCCAGGGGCCGGCCGTTTGCAGTGGTGAGTTTGCCGCCGGTCATGACCGCGTCCCACATCACCACATACTTGATACCGGCTTGGGCCGCTACCTTCTGCACAACCGCGTCGTAGTCGCCGTAGGGCGGACGCAGTTCGTCCGGGGATGCTCCCAAAGTTTTAAAGTAGTTGACCGGGTCGGCAATCTGGGTCAGGTCCTGGCTTTCGGGAATGCGAGTGAGGAACGGGTGTGAATAGGTGTGGTCCTCGATCTGCCCCCCCGCTTTAAGAAATTCCTGCCAGTAGGCCGCATGTTCCGCCGCCGCCTTCTGAATGAGAAAAGCCGTGACGGGCAGGTGGTATTGCTGCATCAGGGCCAGAACTCCCTGGCTGGGGAACCAGCCGTCGTCGATGGTGATGAACACCGCCCGTTGGTTTAGGGGTACACTCCACACCACGGGCGCCGCCGGTCCGGGGGGCACCGGTCTCTGCGGTGGTTTGGCCGCGACGGGGTTGGGATCCGTCTCGGTCTCTGTGACCGCAGGCGTGGACTGGTAAACCGTTCCCACGACTGCGGGCGATATGTCCGGTGGCTCTCCGGCCGGCGGTTTACCCCAGTTATAGGCCTGGGCCAGGGCGTAGCCGGAAAAGAGAATGGCTACGAGCAACACCGTATATCTGACGAACCAGTTACCAAACACCCTGGCCAAACCGGACCGGGGTTTTTTCTCCTCTGCCACAAGAACTTATCCCTTCATGCCGGGTTCCGGCCGCCTATGGCGTCCGGTAAGATGATCCTACATAGATTCGCGGTCGCTGTCGCTTTTCCTGCCCGGTCAGGCGCCCGCTATTTAACGCTCTTTTTATAGACCTGGGTGGCTGTCGACTGGCCGGGTGGCGGTGGCAAGTAGGTTACGGTCAGCGGTCCGCCGGCCAGGGCCTGGGTCAGATCGGCCACGCCCAGTTTTTCCCGTTGCAGGATGGGCAAAAGGTCACTAATTTCCCGTCCCAGGCCCGGCACCCAGTGCAGGAGGACGATGTCTCCCGGCTGAAGCGGGCGGTTATGCAGGGTGTACAGGTGATCGTGGCTTATTTCGGCATCCCACATCACGACGTATTTTATGCCGGCTTTTTGGGCGGCCATCCCCACGGCGGCGTTGTAATCCCCGTAAGGGGGGCGCAACTCATCGGGCCGGGGAACGTAGCGGCTGAAATAGTCCAGGGGCCAGGCGATTTCCTGGTACTGCTTTTGGGCGGCTATGCGGGTCAGGAAGGGGTGGTCGTAAGTGTGGTCCTCGATGTGGCCTCCGGCCTGCACGAATTGCCGCCAGTAGGCGGGGTGATCCTGCATGGCCTTCTCAATTAAAAAGGCGGTAAGCGGCAGATGATATGTCTGCATGAGGCCGAGAACGGTGGAATCGGGGTACCAGCCGTCGTCGATGGTCAGGAAGACGGCCGGTTGCGATACGGGCAGGTGGAAAACCACCTTGACCGGACCGGCATCCGTGTCGGAGGGTGGCTTGAGCTGGGTCAGGGACTCCGTCCGCCCCGGCAGGGGCGCGCAACCAGGCCCGCCCAGACCCAGGCCGGCGGCGAGGAGAAAAAGAGTCAGCAGCAGGTAGCGGACCCGGCGTTCTTGCCAGGATATTGCAGCCATGTGTTTACGTGTGCCTCTCTTTTTGTGCCGGCTCTTGAAGAGAGAAATTCGGCAATAGTTCCCCTTTTCCTGTCCTTATCCACGAGGTAGATTATGACATATTTAGCGGCGGATGGTGCCGGACGAGCGGCCCAGAGGGCAAAAAAATGTCGGCTCCGGCAGGGATGGGCGGTAAAGATCGCGAAATCAGCATAAAAACAGCGGGGGATGAGGAATATGGAGGACCAATTTTTGCGCGAACTGCTCACCGGGTCGCATACCGTGGCCATGGTGGGTGTTTCCGCCAACCCGGAGCGGGACAGCTTTAAGGTGGCCAGCTATCTGAAGGAGCATGGCTACCGTATCGTTCCGGTCAACCCCACACTGACCGAAGTGCTGGGGGAAAAGGCCTATCCCTCCCTGAAGGACATACCGGAACCCGTGGACATCGTGGACATCTTCCGCCGGCCGGAGGAGGTACCGGCCATTGTGGCAGAGGCCCTGATCCTAAAACCCAGGGCTATCTGGATGCAGCTGGGAGTAGTCAACCACGAGGCGGCGGACCTGGCTGAAGCCGCCGGCGTCCCTGTGGTCATGGACCATTGCCTGAAGAGGGAGCATACCAGGCTTGGTCTCTGACAAAGCGCGGGAGCAGGCGGCCCGGATCCTGGCGGTGTTGGCACGTACCTATCCCCGGGCCGAAACGGCCCTGGTCTACCAGGATGCCTTCCAGTTGCTGGTGGCAGTCGTGCTCTCCGCCCGCACCACCGACGTTCAGGTGAACAAGGTCACGCCTGCCCTTTTTCGGCGCTATCCCACGGCGCAGACCATGGCCCTGGCCGGGGGGGCCGATCTGGAGAAACTGATAGCCCACGTGGGCCTTTTCCGGGCCAAGGCTCGCCACCTGATTGACCTGAGCGCGGCCCTGGATCGCGAACACGGGGGCGATGTACCGGGTGAGCGGGCCGCCCTGGAACAACTGCCGGGGGTGGGACACAAGACGGCCAGCGTGGTTTTGGGCGTTTTGTTCGGCCAACCCACCCTGCCCGTAGATACCCACGTTTTCCGGGTGACGCACCGGCTGGGCCTGGCCCATGCTGCCGACCCGGTCAGGGTTGAGGAGGAACTCTGCCTGCTCGTGCCGCCGGAAAGCCGTCTGGCCGTCCATCACCGCCTGATTGCCCACGGGCGGACGGTGTGCCCGGCCCGCTCGCCGCGCTGCGGCAGTTGTCCGCTCGTTTCCCTGTGTGTCTATCCGGCGGAGAACCGGGAGGGGGCCGGCGGATGATGCACGTGGTCTTGTATCAGCCGGAGATCCCGGCCAACACGGGCAACATCGCCCGCACCTGCGCGGTGACCGGGGCCTTTCTGCACCTGGTCAGGCCTCTCGGTTTTTCCACGTCCGACCGCTACCTGAAGAGGGCCGGACTGGACTACTGGCCGCTGGTTAAGCTAAGTTATCATGACAGCCTGGAAGAGGTCTTTGGGGCCTTCACCGGGAGCCGTTTTTTCTTTATCACCACCCGGGGCGACCGGCCCTACCACGGGGTGGTGTACCGGCCGGGCGATTTCCTGGTTTTCGGCCGGGAAACGGCCGGATTGCCGCCCCAGGTGTTGGCCGATCATCCGAATGAGTGCCTGCGCATCCCCATGGCCGGTGATGTACGTTCCCTGAACCTGGCCAATTCGGTGGCGGTGGTGCTGTACGAGGCCCTGCGCCAGCAGGACTTTCCCGGATTTGCGTAACGAAAATGAGCACGAAGGGGTTTCGATGACGAAAAACGCGGCCGCCAAAAATCACACCGGTGACAAGGACATCCTGAACGCCATCCACAACGTGGTGGTGGCGGTTGACTGTCAGGGCCGCATCGTCGTTTACAACGAGGCGTGCGAGCGTCTCTTCGGGGTGCCGGCCCGGGAAGCCATGGGCCGGCCGGTGGATGAGGTCATGCCGTACAGCGGTCTTATGAAGGTTTTAAAGACCGGACAAAGCCACATCGGTCGAAAATTTGCCTCGGGTAACGCGCTGTTCGTGGTCAACCGCACTCCCATTTTGGCCAACGGCCGCATAGCGGGGGCTGTCGGCGTGGCCCAGGAGATCACCGAATTGGCGCACGTAGCCCAGGAGCTGGAATCGGTCAAGCAGCTCAAGGTTACCATGGAAACCATCCTGGACGCCGGGCCGGATGGCTATCTGGTCATCGACACCGGGGGCCGGGTTACGCACATGAACCGGACCTTTGCCGAACTGGCCGGGGTGAGCCTGGAGGGGACGATCGGCCGCCATGTCCGCGAGGTCATCGAGGACGGCGAACTTTACCTCGTGCCGCTCTCGGGCCGGTTCTTTCCGGGCGAGGTGGTCCGCTTCAAGGGCCGGGAGGCGGTGGTGATGCGCTATCCGATCGAGAGAGACGGGCGCATCGTGGGAGCGGTCAGCCGGGTGATGTTCAAGGATGTCGGCGACCTCCTGCGGCTGGCCGACCGGGTCAAGTCCCTGTCCCGGGAAGTCGGTTACTACCGCAAGGAACTGGAACTGGCCCAGGGGGCTCGTTATACCATCGACAGCATTATCGGCCAGAGCCCGGCCATGCAGGAGTTGAAAGATACCGCCCGGCGCGTGGCCAGAGGACCCTCGACGGTTCTTATCCATGGTGAGAGCGGCACCGGCAAGGAACTCGTGGCCCACGCCATTCACGCCGCGTCGCCCCGCCGCCATGGTCCCTTCGTCCGGGTCAACTGCGCGGCTGTGCCGGAAAACCTTCTGGAATCAGAGCTGTTCGGCTATAATCAGGGGGCCTTTACCGGGGCCCGCAAGGGGGGCCAGGCCGGCAAGTTCGAACTGGCCGACGGCGGGACCATTTTTCTGGACGAGGTCGGGGACATGCCCCTCGTGATGCAGGCCAAGCTGCTGCGGGTATTGCAGGAGAGGGAGATCGAGCGCCTGGGCGAGGGACGGTCACGCCGGGTGGACGTGCGGGTGCTGGCCGCAACCAACCAGGACCTGGAGGCCCTCCTGCGGGAGGGACGCTTCCGCGAGGATCTCTACTACCGCCTCAACGTGGTGACCATCTTTATTCCGCCCCTGCGGGAGCGCATCGAGGACGTACACCCGCTGGCCCGGCACTTCATCGCCCGCTTCAACCGGGAATTCGGCGTCCAGGTCCTGGACCTCGCCCCCGAAGTATGGTCCCTGCTTAAGAACTACCACTGGCCCGGCAACATCCGCGAAATGGAGAACGTCATCGAACGGGCCTTCAACCTTTTGGACGGCCAGGTGATCGAGGTGGAGGACCTGCCGCTGTACCTCAGGCAGTACGGGAATAAGCGGCAGGCCGGCGGGTCGACCCTGCCCCGGCTCCTGGAGCAGGTTGAGCGGGAGGCGCTGGTGGAAGCCCTGGCCGCCTGCGGCGGCAATAAGGTCAAGGCGGCCGGCGTCCTGGGCATATCCCGGGCATGGCTCTACAAAAAGATGAAGCAGTATGCCATTATGGGCTGAGCCACCGAAGGTGGCTCAGCCGCCGGGAGACGGGAGTTGATTACTCCCTCCTACTCGGTTCATCGATGAAAATCGAATTGGTGTACCAGAATAGAGTATGGCCCTAGAAGGAAGGTGTGGCGATGGCTAGCAGTCAAAATGCCGACAAAATAGCGGAAGAATTTCAGTATTTGCGCGACAGAGTGAGTGAATTGGCGGAAATAAACCGGGACTATTTGCTGATGATTGAAAAATCATATGATGCCATGACCATCGCAGATTCCGAGGGCAGAATTATTTTGGCCAATCCCGCCTTTGAGCGGGTCATGGGCCTCAAGAAGGCGGAAACCCTTGGCCGCAAAATTCATGATATGCTCAATGAAGGGAGTACTGACGATAGCGCGGCCTTAAGAGTATTTGAGACGGGCAAGGAAGAAACTGTGATTATCAACACCAGCACGGGAAGGCAGGTTTTGAGTACCGGTGTTCCGGTCTATGATAGTAATGGTAAAATTCAGCGAGTATGTTGCAACTTACGAGATGTAACTGAATTAAACCGTCTAAGGCAAAAATATCAGCAAACCCAGACACTGGCTTCGAAATACTTTTTGGAACTGTTAGAACTGAAGAAGCCAAAGTCGGTGGAGGTTGTTGCCCATAGCAAACAAATCAAGCAAGTGCTGGAAATGGCTTATCGCATTGCTATTGTGGATAGTACAGTTCTAATACTCGGTGAATCCGGAGTTGGCAAGGACATGGTAGTTCGGATCATTCATGAGGCCAGTCCGCGTAAGGATTTAGGCTCGTTTATAAAAATTAATTGCGGTGCCATCCCGGCCGATTTACTGGAATCGGAACTTTTCGGTTATGAAGGTGGTGCCTTTACTGGGGCCAACAAGGAGGGGAAAGCCGGTTACTTTGAGTTGGCGGATAAAGGAACCATATTCTTGGACGAAATAGGAGAGCTGCCCAAAAAGCTGCAGGTTAAACTGTTAGCGGTTATTCAGGACCAAAAAATAACGCGGTTGGGAGGGGTAAAAGAAAAAGCCATAAATGTCCGTATCATTGCGGCCACCAATCGTGACTTGGAGGGTATGGTCAAGATCGGAGATTTCCGCGAAGACCTTTTCTACCGGCTGAATGTAGTCCCGATCGTAATTCCAGCGCTACGGGAGCGTAAAGAAGATATACCATTTCTGATCGTTCATTACACGGAACTATTTCAAAAAAAATACCACAGGGAGGTTAAGTTCAGCCAAGAGGCGATTGAAGTATTATACAGGTATGACTGGCCGGGTAATGTGCGGGAACTTGCCAATCTAGTGGAAAGACTGGTCGTAACCAGCCAGGAATTAATTATCACGCCTGACCATCTGCAAGAGAAATACCTGGTTAGGGCCAGGAATCCAGCGCAACACGAATTCGGTTTTGAGTCTCTCCGCGATGCCGTCGAAAAGTTTGAATTGCAACTCGTTAAAAACACTGTAAAACTTTGTAAGAGCCGGGAAGAAGCTGCCGGTAAATTGGGGATCAGCCTTTCCAGCCTGTCAAGAAGGATGAGAAGTCTGAAGAGTCAAAAATGAATTAAAAAGTGACCTGGTAAAAAACCTTTATTAAAGCTCTTCACAGGTCGAGCCCCAACCTTAGCATGTCAAAACTGACACTTTAGTTATCAGATAATTTGGATAATTGAGAAATAGCAGCGTGTCGCAGGTTGGCACGCTATTTGCGTTTACTAATTCTGTCTAACAGCGGAAGGCGAGGAGAAAATTCTTAGCAAAAATACACAATTTGCCAGAAGGGCATGCCAGACCAAGAGAGTTCTCTTTGGAAGTTTGGGGTTGACTGATATGGGAGGGTTATGGGATGAAGAAGTTGCTGACCGGAAATGAGGCCTTGGCCTACGGGGCGTACCTGGCGGGAGTTAAAGTGGCGGCAGCTTATCCGGGTACCCCTAGTACCGAAGTTGTTCTCAATTGTGCGAAATACGACACAATTTACGCCGAATGGTCTCCCAATGAAAAAGTGGCCTTTGATGTGGCCGTGGGAGCTGCTTATGCCGGTGGGCGGGCATTGTGCGCCATGAAACACGTAGGTCTAAATGTGGCGGCCGATTCCCTCTTTTATGCCTCATACACCGGCCAAAAAGCCGGTTTGGTGGTGGTAAACGCCGATGACCCAGGCATGCACAGCTCCCAAAATGAACAGGATAATCGCAATTACGCGAAGTTCGCTAAAATCCCCATGCTGGAGCCGGCGGATAGCGAGAAGCCAAAAGATTCGTTCCGCTGGCGATGGAGATTAGCGAACAGTTTGATACTCCTGTTATAATCCGTACCACCACCCGATTGTCCCACTCCCGGACAGTCGTGGCGATGGATGATGACTTACGGGTAGTACCCAGCGCAGAAAAATTAGAATTTGAACGTAATCCGGTCAAATACGTGATGGTGCCGGTCAATGCCCGTCGACGTCATCCGGTTGTGGAAGAAAGAATACGTAAACTAGCCGAATATGCCGAAACTTTCCCTTGCAACGTTATTGAGCCAGGAGATGGTGAAATCGGCATCGTCACCAGTGGCGTGGTTTACCAGTACGCCCGGGAGGTATTCCCCAGTGCCACTTTCTTGAGGCTGGGCATGATTTATCCCCTTCCAAAGCGGTTAATCCTTGATTTTGCCAAACAGGTCAAGGAAGTAGTGATCATCGAAGAACTGGACCCTTTTTTCGAAGAGTACTTCAGGACGCTGGGTATTGAAGTTATAGGTAAGGAAGTTTTTCCGGCCGAGGGTGAGTTCAGCCCGTATTTAATCCGGGAAATGGCTGCCAAAGCAGGGTTGGTGGATGCCCCGGCACCAGTGGAGCCGGTTAGCCTGGAATTGCCGGTCCGGCCGCCGATGCTTTGCCCCGGGTGTGGCCACCGGGGTGTTTTCTATGCTTTGAAACGCTTAAATGCGGTGGTACACGGTGATATAGGCTGTTATGCCTTGGGTGGATCGTCCCCGTTGGGTGCCATGCATACCAGCGGATGTATGGGTGCCAGTATCGGCGTGGTACACGGAGTCGACAAAGTTGGAGTCAAAGACCGGACCGTGGCGGTGATCGGCGATTCTACCTTCTTCCACAGCGGTATTCACCCGCTAATCAATGTCCTTTACAACAAGGGCGTCAGTACAGTCATCATTGCCGATAACCGGATTACGGCGATGACCGGGCACCAGGATAATCCTGGCTCCGGCAAGACGCTGTTAGGGGAGGCGACGGAGCGGATCGACATCGAGCAATTGGTGCGGAGCCTGGGCGCTAAGAAAGTTGCCGTTGTCAATCCCTATGAACTTAACCAGATGCTCCAGACCCTCAAGGAATTTATGGCGTCCGCGGAGCCGTCGGTAATCATCGCCCGTTACCCTTGTGTGCTTAATGTAAAGGAAAAACATCCTACTCCGGAAGTTGATCCCGAAGCCTGTACCAATTGCGGAAACTGCCTGAAAACAGGCTGCCCGGCGCTGACCAAAACTGAAGAGGGTGTTGCCATCGATACTTTATTGTGCAACGGGTGCGGTTTCTGCGCCAAAGTTTGCGCATTCAAGGCGATTCAGGTAACTGCGGAGAAGCAATAAGGAGGTGGGATTAAATGCCAAAATATGATTTTATCCTCGCCGGAGTGGGTGGCCAAGGTACGATCCTGGCCAGTGATATTCTGGTCGAGGTTGGTTTAAAAGCGGGGTACGATGTCAAAAAATCGGAGGTTCACGGGATGTCCCAGCGTGGCGGCGCGGTGGAAAGCCATGTGCGCTGGGGCCGGAAAGTCTATTCGCCGGTGGTGGAACAGGGCCGGGTTGATTACCTGCTCGGGTTTGAAATGCTGGAAGGCGCGCGTTGGGCCACCTATCTCAATCCCCGGTCTAAAGTTTATATTAACACCCACAAAATTTATCCACCCTCCGTAAATATCGGGCAGGCAAGATATCCGGAAGCGAAAAATATTGAACAACTTTTGACCGGGCGGGCCGGATTTTTTGAATGGGTTAACGCCACCGGCAAGGCTATGGAACTTGGCAACCAGGCCTTAGCGGGTGTGGTGGTGCTTGGGAGGCTCTCCAGGGACCTGGAGGTTGCCGTGGAAACCTGGCTGGAGGTAATCGTGGATCTGGTTCCGGCGAAATTTACGGAATTGAATAAACAGGCTTTTGCGGCCGGCCGGGAACTAAAGGAAGCTTTTCCTGCTTAAAAAGAGGGAGTCTTAGCGGCGGTTACCCATCGGAAAAAATGCGCATGGAGGAATTCGGAAATGGCAAAAATACTGAGTTTGATGCCGAAAATTTACTTTAAGGACCCCGGCACTCTGGCGACTTTGGAAGCTTTCAAGGATGATCTGGATTTTTCCACGGACTACGAACCCAATCATATTATTGCCGCCGCCAAGGATGCGACATGTTTGTTATGCCCGGCGCCTTACCCGGTCATTTCCGCGGAAGTTATAAACGCCTTGCCCAATTTGAAATTAATCCAAACCGCGGGTGCCGGCTACGACAAGATTAACATCGAAGCGGCGGCAAGGGCCGGAATTCCGGTTGCGAATACACCTGGCATAAATACGCTGGCGGTGGCGGAACTTGTTTTGGCCGCCATCATAGTCCTGCAACGGCGGTTCATCTATGCCGACCGGGAAATTAAACGCGGTAATTACCAACCGGGCCGGGAAAGGCTGTTTCAAAGCGGGATGTCGGAAGTAAACGGCAGCCGATGGGGAATCATCGGTTTGGGACGGATCGGGTCCAAATTGGCTGAAGCCGGCCAAGCTCTGGGGGCGGAGATAAATTACTATAAGCCGCTGCGCAAACCGGAAGCGGAAGAAAAGCAGCTAGGAGTTAATTACCGAAGTTTTGAGGAACTGTTGATTACCAGCGACGTTATTATCATCTGTGTGCCGTTGACCGGGGAAACCCGGCGGCTGATCGGGGCGCGGGAAATACAAATGATGAAACCGGGAGCTATTTTAATCAATGCGGCCCGGGGTGGGATCGTCGACGATACGGCCGTGGCGGCGGCGCTGGCCGCCGGACATTTGGGCGGGGCGGGACTTGATACCTTTGAAATTGAGCCCTTACCGGCTGATCACCCTCTTTTGACCTTGCCCGAGGAGGTCAAGGACCGGCTTTTCCTTACCCCTCATTTGGGCGGGGTTACGGTTCAGGCTTTAAACCGCATGCTGGACGCCGCTTTGCACAATTGTATCCGGGTTATTAGGGGAGAGCGTCCGTTGGCGGTAGTCAACGGGGTTGAATAGAAGAGCATAAGGGCCGGGTTGTTTGGATTTATCAGTACTCGCTGGAAGAGGGAGGGGAGCCGGAATGTGGACATTGGGCGAGATATTTACCCGTAATGCCAAACTCTATCCCGATAAAGGCTTAATTTTTGATGGGCAAAAACTTGCTTACCGGGATTTGAATTTACGGGTTAACCGGTTGGTTAGCGCCATGGCCGCTAGAGGTATCGGCAAAGGCGACGGGGTGGCTGTTTTAAGCAAGAATTGCAACGAATATATGGAAGCGTACGGCCTGGCTGAAAAAGGCGGTATCGTGCTGGTGCCCCTCAACTGGCGTTTGGTGGCCCGGGAGCTCAAATTCATGTTGGCTGATGCCGGAGCCAAGGCTCTGATTGTCGCGCCGGAGTATACGCCGGTGATCGATACTATTCGCGAAGACCTGTCGGATGTGGGGATTTATATCAGCCTGCACAGCCGCGTTCCAGGGTATGAATTCTATGAGGATGTCTTGAACCAGGGTGTACCGGATGAGCCGGACGTCGCGATTGACTCCGATGATGTGGCATACATCATCTATTCCAGCGGAACAACCGGGTTACCGAAAGGGATCATGTTAACCCACGGTGGACAACTTGATTGCGCTGTCCATCAGTTGGCGGAAATGCGGTCCGGTGAGTACTCGGTTCACCTGGCGGTGCTGCCTCTTTTTCATTCCGGGGGGAAAAGTTCTACCCTGTCCCATTTTTTCCGGGGATGTACGATTGTGATTATGCGGGAATTTGATCCACGGGAGGTCCTGGAAACCATTCAGAGAGAAAAGGTTACCGTAACGCAAGTGGTGCCTTC
>Ga0307376_10001202_pt1 | contig 28723 bp, 29 predicted proteins | sample TR2MG_FD_202536 | JGI IMG/M metagenome (GOLD analysis project Ga0307376, IMG submission 202536) | Soil microbial communities from Risofladan, Vaasa, Finland - TR-2 | ecosystem: Environmental > Terrestrial > Soil > Coastal area > Acid sulfate soil | place: Finland: Risofladan, Vaasa | collected...
GCGGGCACACGTGGTGGATCTCCGACGGGAAGCTCAAGCTCAAAGACATGGAGTACGGCCGCAGGACGTCGCCCAGCTTCAACCGGTTCATCGCCAGCCGCGTGGGCTGGGGACAAGTGATGGAGGACCTGGGGTACCAGTATGGCTACGTTCCATACTCCGACGTCGAGAAGGGCGGGCTCACCGGGTATCGCGCCCTCGTCCTGCCCGGTTCGATCGCCCTGTCGGACAAAGAAGTCGAGCAGATAAAGGCCTTCGTGAAGCGCGGCGGGTTATTGCTGGCAGACGAGATGCCGGGGCAGACGGACGTCCACGGAAAGCGGCTGCCGGAAGCATCGCTGGCAGAGGTCTTCGCCGGCGAACGCTATGGCCGAGGTCGGGCCGTGCTGCTGCGCCGGTGGCTGGATGAGTATGACAATCAGAGGCTGCGCTCCTTCGGTGAGGAGGTCCGAGAACAGGTGCGAGCGGCGCTGGAGACGTCCCGGATCAAACCCCGCGTGGACGTCAACGCCGGCGGGACGTACCCCGTGGCCGTGGAGCGCGTGTCCTGGAGCGGAGGGCGGATCGAGGCCCTCGCCCTTCTGAAGGAACCGGCCGGGCGGTTCGGCGAGAGCTCTGATGGGACGAGCGTCTATGAACCCGTCGCGGGGATGAAGCAGGCCGAGCGAGTGCGGGTGCGCCTCCCGAAGGAGGGGCACTGGTACGACCTGCGGGCGCACGCCTACCTCGGGGTCCGAGACGAGATACGCACGACCCTAAAGGAAGCGGATCCGAAGATCTATGCCATGCTTCCCTACAAGGTTGGCGGCCTGTCGCTGTCGGTCACCGGAGGGCGCGCTCCAGGCGGGGCCCTGAGCTATCAGGCCAAGGTCACCGCCGGCCGAGCACGCCCCGTGCGCCACGTCCTGAAGGTCGAGGTCTTCGGGCCGGACGGCGAGAAGCGCCACCTCTACTCGGGGAATATCGACGCACCCGCGGGAAGCGCGAAGGGCGCCTTCCGGCTCGCGCTCAACGACGCGAAGGGCACGTGGCGGATTGCCGTGACCGATGTCTTTTCCGGCGAAAAGGCCGAGAGGACGTGGACCGTCCGCTGAGGCACGCGCCGAGGAAATGGTGAGGAGGCATGCGCCCCGCCGCGCATGCCTTTTCCTTGTGACCTCCTGGGTGTCCGTAAGGGAGTCAGGCCACGCCGCCCACCAGTCGCGCCAGGTCAGCTTCCTCCAATGAAGACATGCTCCACGCGCCCGTCTCTGTCAAGGTAGACGTAAACGATCATATCCATCCCACCGAAGTAGATAAGGACCTTGCTGGATATCTCCCGCCGCTGATATGTGTATCCTGTTACGTAGTAGTCCTCAGGTGCGGTCCCCGCTTCATACAACCAAGATGGCTCCCCCAGCCGTGCCCTGACGTCGGCCTCCATCATGCCCAACTGGATCGAACGCGCTCGGCTGTAATAAGGTTCGTTCCCCTTGCGCCATGTGTGCTCGGCCACGACGTGCAGGGCAATCACGCCGGCCGCCGCAGCGATCAAGCAGCCCACGCCCCAGCGCAACGCCTTCCCGCGGTTCAGCTTTCCCTGCTCAGCACTACCTGACATGAGAACAACCCACCAGCTTCTCGAACGGAGAGCCAGTCAGCCCTCCCCGCCGCTAGCCGTCTCCCGGCGCGGCGACTTCGAGCTGGCTCAGGTTATACCAGCCCTGGGCGTCTCGCCCTTCGATGGCGAGGCGCACCGCCGGCTCGCGGGTGAAGGGGTCGATCAGCGCCACGGCCAGCCGGTATCGGCCTGGCTCGATGTCCGCCGGGAGGGCGAGGTCCAGCTTCACGTCGTGGGGGCCGGGCAGCCATTTCGTCACGTCGATGGGGTGGGCCGGATCCTCGATCGTGATCGGCTCGCCCCAGGCCCCCCTCGCCACGGGCCGCAGTTGCCAGGCGACAACGTAGCCGCGATAGGGCGGCGCGACACCGATGTTGTCCCACTGGCATTCGAGCGGGAGCGGCTCCCCCGCGATCGCCCGCGCCGGATGGGAGGCCGAGCGCAGCACCAACCGATAGCCCATCTTCCTCAGGAAGTCCTCCACCGCGCCCCACCAGCGCGGCGGGATGGGCGACGACTTGTTGTTGAACACCGAGCAGTGCCACCGAAGGGCCTCGTTGAAGGTGAACTCGATGTCCCAGCCCTCATCGGCCCAGTGCTGCATCGTCCAGCAACTCTCGAACACCACCGGCGCCTGCTTCCACGCCTCCCCCGCGCCGCCCGCGTCGATCTCCTGCTCATAGGCGTCGTTCATGTGGTTCCAGTCGGAGCTGAGATCGCCCAGGCAGTCGGCCCGCCAGCCGGTCCCGCCCGCGACCGCGTGGGCCAGCTCCTCCCGTCCGCCGATGAGCATGACCAAGGGCGTCTTCTTGAACGCGTCGAGATACATATCCACCAGCGCCTGTCGCACCTCCGGCCTGGCGTCGATCTCGCGATCGAGGGTGAGGGAAACGAAGTAGAAGTGCCATTCGCCCCAGTGCCCCAGCGACCGGATGTCGACGTGGTCGATGTCCGGATGGCCGTCATAGCGCTTCCCGAACTCGCGCACCAGCCGGCCCATGTGCTTCAGGTAAAGGGGGTCGTTGTGGTCCGGCATCCAGTTCGTGGGGCCGTCCTCGGAGACGTACTCGAAGCCCTTCGCGCCGAGGTCTCGGTACCACTGGGGCACGCCGCCGCGGCCGTTGGTTGGCATGATGCGGATCGCCACCCGCTGGCCGCGCTCCCTCGCCTGCTGGATGACCTCGTCGATCACCTCCCACCGGTAGACCCCGTTCTCCGGCTCGATCTCGTCCCAGTACCAGCCCCAGTAGGCGAGGGTCGATTTCGGGTAGCCGGACGGCTCTCCGTCGAAGCAGTCGCTGGTGGCAAAGCCCATGCCGGGATTGTAGAGGACATCGTCGATCTCCCGCGGCCGTACCGTCACGCGATTTGCCTCGCTGCCGGCTCCCGCCCTCGCCGGCTCGCCGGTGCAGCAGATGATCGCAGCAAGAAGAGCGACTGTCGTGGCGCGCAGTGACATCGCGGCTCCCTTCCCTCTATCCGATTCGTGCGGCCCGCAGATCGGTGCGGCACGGACGCTACCAGTCCAGATTGAGCTTCGCGAACTCACCCCCGTGGATCTTCTGGATTCGCTGCAGCTCCGCCAGCGTCAGCCGCCCGCCGGCCGCCGACGCGTTTTCAGCCAAGTGCTTCAGCGAGGTTGTGCCGGGGATGGCGGTGCACACCCCATCGAAGGACAGCACGAACTGCAGCGCCGCCTGCGACCAGGTCCGGCCGGCGCCCTCAGCGAGGAACTTCACCTCATCGAACAGGCACTGACGGCGCTTCGTTTCCTCCTCGCCCCAGCGCTCCCGCGCATCGTCGAGCTTCGTCGGCTTGCCCGGGTCGAGGTCGCCCCCGAGAATCCCCGAATCCAGCGGCGACTTCACGATCACCCCCACGCCCTTCCGCTCGGCATGCGCGAAGAACCGCTCGGCCGGATCTTGGTGGAACAGGTTGAACGTGATCTGGACCGAGTCCACGCCCCACCTGTCGATCGCGTCGATCCCTCGCTGGCCGCCCTCGGTGGAGAGCCCGTAGCAGCGGATCTTCCCCTCCTTCTTCACCGCTTGCAGCGCGGCCAGCAGCTCCTCGTCGTCGAGGACCGAGGGCGCGGGGCTGTGGAGCTGGTAGATGTCGATGTAGTCGGTGCGCAGCCGCCGTAGGCTCTCCTCCAGCGACTTCCTCATGTGGGATACGCTGAAGTCCTTCCCCTTGCCGGGGATCGTGCCGAACTTCGTGGCGAGGATCACTTCATCCCGCCGCGGCGACAGAACCTTGCCCAGCCACTCCTCGCTCCGATAGCTGCTGTAGAAGTCGGCGCTGTCGAAGAAGCTCACGCCCAGTTCGAGGGCGCGGCTCAAGAGCGGCGCGTAATCGGCCTCGGGATCGATGCCGAGCGGGCCGCAGCCCAGTCCGATCTCCGAAACGCGCATGCCCGTCTTCCCGAAGGTGCGGTACTCCATCTCGCGGTTTCCTCGCTTTCCCTGCGGCACCGGTACTCTTGGCGGCCGGGACCGACGGGTCCTTGTCCGAGGTGAAGCCAGGCGCCGCTGCAGGGGATCGGTCGGGCGCTGAGAAGTAGACTGCCAGTCCACAAGGAGAGACTCGACATGAAGATCGGCGCCATGACTACGTCGTTTCGCAAGACCTTCGAGGAATCGCTGGAGGCGGCCGCGGCGCTTGACGTCGACGGCGTGCAGATCTGGGTGACGAACCTCACCTACTACGACCCGGATCATCCGGTCGGAGAGCTCGACCCGGACCTGACCACAGAAGATGAGAAGCGATGGCTGCGGGAGAAGCTGAAGACCTTGGGGATGGAGATATCGGCGCTCTGCGGCGACCTGGGGCGCGGCTTCATCAAGCCCGACCATCTCGAGGAAGACGTGGCGAAGACGAAACGGATGATGGACTTCGCCGCCTCCATGGGAGTGAAGGTCCTCACCTCGCACATCGGCCGCATCCCCGAAGACCCGAACGACCCCGGCTACAAAAGGGCGGCCGAGGCGCTGGAGGAGATCGGGGCTCACGGCGACGAGGTGGGGGTGTTCTTCGCCAGCGAAACCGGCCCGGAGTCGGGCGCGGCGCTGGCGGCGTTCCTGCGGGGACTTAAGGCGAAGTCGATCAGAGCGAACTACGACCCCGCGAACATGGTGATGAGGGGATTCGATCCGGTGCAGGGCGTCTACGACCTGGGAGACCTGATCGTCCATACCCACGCGAAGGACGGAATCGGGCCGGGGCCCAACCGCGGCGAGGTGCCGCTGGGCGAGGGCGAGGTGCCGTGGCCGGAGTATCTCCGCGCCCTGAAAGAGATCGGGTATGACGGGTATCTGACCATCGAGCGCGAGGTGGGTGAAGACCCCGCCGCCGATATCGTGACCGCGGCGAAGTTCCTGCGGGAGCAGCTGGCGAAGCTCTGACCTTGCACCCGCGCTGCGCTTCGGCTTGGCATTCATGACCAGCTGCGAGATCGTCAGACGCGCTATCGAGTTCGAGCGCCCCGAGCGGATCCCCATCCGCTTCGCCGCGCTCGACGTCGATGACACCCACTGGGCCGGCCTCGGTCCGGCCGCCGGCTGGCAAGCCCCCAAACCCAACGCGGATGAGTGGGGCTGCCTCTGGGAGGTCCCGCCGGAAGGCAGCGGCATCGTCAACATGGGCCAGCCCAAAGGTCACCCGCTCTCCTCCCTCGACTACATGGATGAGTTCCCCTGGCCGGACCCGACCGACGACGCCCGCTATGAGGTGACCGCCCGCGACCTCCAGAGCGCCGGCGACAAGTACGTCACGGTCGGCTGCGCCTTCACCTTCTTCGAGCGAATGCACTTCCTGCACGGCATGCCGGAGCTGTTCGTGCAGATGCACGAGCGGCCGGCTCAGGTCCACGAGCTGGCAGAGCGCGTGCTGGAGTTCCCGATCGGTGTCGCTCGGGAGATCGGGCGCCGATTCCGGGGCCGCGTTCACGGCTTCACCATGACCGACGACTGGGGCACACAGCAGGCGTGCTTCCTGAGCATGCCGATGTGGCGCGAGTTCTTCAAGGACCACTACCGCCGGCTCTTCCACGCCATCCACGACGCGGGCATGCACGCCTGGATGCATTCCTGCGGACACGTCAACGAGGTCATCGGCGAGTGGATCGACTGCGGCCTCGACGTCGTCAACCTCCAGCAGCCGCGCAACCTCGGCATCGAGGAGATCGGCCGGCGCTACCGCGGCCGCATCTGCTTCGAAAGCCTCTGCGACATTCAATCCACCCTCCCCCGAGGGGACGCCCAGGAGATCCGCGAGGAGGCCGCCCTGCTGCTCGAGAAGTGGGCCACGCCGGAGGGGGGATTCATCCTCAGCGACTACGGGGAGGGCGCCGCCATCGGCGTTCCCGACGAGACGAAGCGGATCATGCTCGACGCCTTCGTCGAACTCGGCGCGCCGGGCCTGCGCGTCTGACAGCCTAGCTCGGGGATCCTCAGTATCCCCCGAACTGGGCCGCCGCCTCCAGCATGGCAACCATGTTCTCCGGCGGCACCTCGGGCTGGATGTTGTGGACCTGGGTGAAGACGAAACCGCCGCCCGGCGCGAAATCCCCGATGCGCCGCTTCGCTTCCTCCCTCACCTCGGCCGGAGTGCCGCGGTTGAGCACATGCTGCGTGTCACACCCCCCGCCCCAGAACGTGATGTCGCGGCCGAAGTCGCGCTTCAGCGCGGCCGAATCCATATCGGCCGCCGACACCTGCACCGGGTTCAGGGCATCGACGCCGACCTCGATCAGGTCCGCTATTGCCCAGCGCACAGAGCCGCAGGAGTGGAACAGAAGCGGCAGGCCGCTCACGGACTTGAGGTGAGAGAACAGCCGCTGCTGGTACGGCTTGATCCGCTTCCGGTAGAGATCGGGGGAGAGCATCGGCCCCGCCTGCGTCCCCAGGTCGTCGTTCACCAGGATGACGTCCACGAGACCATCGAGCGCCGGCAATAGCCGATCCACCCGCTCGCAGTAGCCCCCCACGAGTTCGCTCAGAAGCGCTTCGGCCAGCTTGGGCGCGAGCATCAGGTCCGACATGAAGTTCTCGAAGCCGCGAAGGAGCTGACCCGCGGCGAGGAGGTGTGCCTGCAAGTTGAGAATCGCCGCGCGCTCGGAGGTCTCCCGCAGCCGGCGAGCGCGGGCCGCCAGCTCTTCCACGCTCTCGTCGGCGAAGGCGGGGGCGTCGAAGCTGTGGATCGCCGCGCGGTGCTTCGGAATCTCTGCCACCGACTCCACGCCGGCCAGCGGCGGGTTGACCGGATCGAAGTGGAAGCCGCTCCCCGCCCGCCGGCCGATCACCGCGCCAGCCTCATCGACTGCTTCCTCCGAACCATCCGGCCCGGTGACGGTCCGCCACCCCTCCGGCACCTCGCACGGACTCCCGTCCGGGAGCCGCGCTGCCCGCCAGCGCCGGGGCTCGAAGATCACAGGATGGGCGGCGATCCCGAAGCGATCCCTGATCTCCTCCTCGACCAGCACGACGTGTTGATAGGGCTCGAAGACACGGCCACCCTCGGGCATTCCGAGATAACGCTTCAGCGCGTTGTAGGCCGGGGCCGTGAGGCCGGAAGACTCCGTTCCGCCGAGATCGATCGGAACGCGATCGGGCTCCTCGTGGTTGAGCGCGCGCAGAAGGCGCTGGCGGGGGTTGATAGGCTATTCTACCTCAGAGGGCAACGGTTCTTCGAAGGAGCTCGCGTTGCGTTCGTAGTCGTCGTGAATCACCTTTGCCTTCGCCAGATCCGATTGACTCACCATGATACGGAAGGGGTCATCGTAGCCGCCGCCGATGGGCCAGGGCGCCTTCACGGCATGCGCGGGGCTGAGCGGCCAGGCCGGGGCCAGGCGGGAGCGGATGCCCTCACGCGCCAGGATGCCCTGGAGCAATTTGGTATGGATCTCGCCCTGGATGGTGCAGAGCTCGACTTCGGTGAAGTCGACCTGCGGTAGCGGCGCGGGCGAGGGAAGGGTCTCCACCAACTCGGTCCGGCAGTCGGGACACTGCCTGACTCCCCGCCTATACTCGCACTGGCAGCGTGGGCAGAAGGGCATTGCATTGCACCTCCGCGGCGATTCTAGCAGGACCGGCAGCAAGACGCAAGGCCGGCGCCGCGCTCTTCTACCCACGTCGTCCTTCCGCTCCGGGAGGCGCCTCGGCTGTTGCGCAGAATATATGGCAGGCGAGGCGCACCATAAGGAGCGCGACATGTCGAAGCAACTGCACTGGGGGATACTCGGAACGGGGGGTATTGCCGCCACCTTTGCCCGGGGATTGGCCGAGACGGAAACGGGCGAGCTCGTCGCCGTGGGGAGCCGCACGCAAGAATCCGCGGAGAGATTCGGCGACGAGCACAACGTCCTCCGGCGGCACGGCAGCTATGAATCCCTCCTGGCGGACGATGGAGTGGAGGCCGTGTACGTCGCGACTCCACATCCGATGCACGCCGAGTGGGCGATCGAGGCGGCCGAGGCGGGCAAGCACATTCTCTGCGAGAAGCCCATCGGACTGAACCAGGCGGAGGCCATGGCGATCGTGGCCGCGGCCCAGGAGCACGATGTGTTCCTGATGGAGGCCTTCATGTACCGCTGCCACCCCCAGACTGCGAAGCTCGTGGAGCTCGTTCGGGAGGGGGCGATTGGGGAGGTCCGCCTGATCCAGGCCGCCTTCAGCTTCAACGCCGGTGAGAGCTGGGAGAGCCGGACGCTTAAGCACGAACTCGGGGGAGGGGGCATTCTCGATGTGGGGTGCTACTGCACCTCGATGGCGCGCCTGGTGGCTGGCGCTGCCGTGGGCAAGGCCTTCGACGATCCGGTCGAGTTCAAGGCGGTCGGGAAGATCGGGGACGAGAGCCGCGTGGATGAGTGGGCGGCGGCGAGCTTGAAGTTCCCAAGCGGCATCGTAGCGGAGCTTGCGACCGGAGTCCGGGTGAATCAGGAAAACGTGGTGTGGGTCTACGGCTCGAAGGGGCGAATCCTGGTGCCGTGGCCGTGGATCCCGGGGCGAGAGGGGCAGGCGACCAATATCCTGCTCTACCGAGAAGGCGCGGCGGAACCGGAGGAGATGGTCATCGAACCGCCGGGATGGTTGTACGCGCTGGAGGCGGATACGGTGGCGCGACATATCGACGACCGGCAGGCGGCGCCGCCGGCGATGACCTGGGACGACACGCTCGGCAACATGAAGGCGCTGGACGCGTGGCGGGCGGAGATTGGGCTCGTCTACGATATGGAGAAGCCGGGGGCGCAGACGCTGCCGGTGCACAAGCGGCCGCTCTCCCTCCGCCCCGATAGCGCCATGCAGTATGGTCAGGTCGCCGGAGTCGACAAGCAGGTGGCCCGGCTCGTCATGGGCGTGGACAACCAGCCCAACTTGCCCCACGCCGCGGTGATGTTCGACGATTACTTCGAGCGAGGCGGCAACTGCTTCGACACCGCCTACATCTACGGCGGCGGCCTCCACGAGAGGCTGCTGGGTCAGTGGGTCAAGAGCCGCGGCCTCCGCCATCGGGTCGTCATCATCGGCAAAGGCGCGGCCACGCCGTTCAACTCTCCGGAGCACATGCGGCGCCAGCTGGCGGAGAGCCTCGAGCGAATGCAGACGGACTTCGTGGATATCTACCTGGCGCACAGGGACAATCCGGACGTCCCGGTCGGCGAATGGGCGGAGGCCTTCAACGAGCTCCTCCGGGCGGGGTGGATTCGCTCCTACGGCGGCTCGAACTGGGCACTGGAACGGGTGCAGGCGCTGAACGATTATGCTCAGTCAAAGGGGCTGGTAGGGATGGCGGCTGTCAGCAACAACTTCAGCCTCGCCCGAATGGTCGATCCGGTCTGGAGCGGATGTCTCGCCGCGTCCGACCCTGAGTCCCGAGCCTGGTTCGCCAGAACCCGGATTCCGCTCTTCCCCTGGTCCAGCCAGGCACGCGGCTTCTTCACCGACCGCGCGCATCCCGACGACACGTCCGACGCCGAGATGGTTCGGTGCTGGTACTCGGATGATAACTTCGCGCGCCAGGCCAGAGCGAAGGAGCTTGCAGAGAAGAAGGGCGTGCTCCCCATCAACATCGCGCTCGCCTATGTCCTGCACCAGCCCTTCCCAACCTTCGCCCTAGTCGGCCCCAGAACGCTGACGGAGACCCGCCTATCGCTGCAGGCATTGAAGGTCGATCTGACACCGGATGAGGTCAACTGGCTGAACCTGGAGGCCTGACGCTCACGCCTCCGGGCGGCTCCTTCCAGGCGGTGGTGATGGTGCCCCGGCCGGCGCCGGAGAGCGCGCCCCGGCCGCCAAGGGCCGCCCCCAGCGCTTGACAAACTACCTCTGTCTGGGTACATATTCCCTGAAAGGCATCACAACATTGTGATATCTTTCACGAAGCCTGGCCTTTCTGGGCTCGCGACATCGATCGGAGGAGACGGCCGGTGCGACTGAGCGAGGTGGCGGAGGCGCTTGAGGCCGAGGTCCTGCTGGGGGATGACCTGCTGGAAACAGAGGTCGGAGCCGCGGGGGCCGCCGACATGGTGAGCGACGTCCTTTTCTTCGGCCGGCCGGGGATGCTTCTGCTGACGGGCCTGACGAAGGCATCTGTGGTCCGCGCGGCCCAGGTCGCCGATCTCTCCGCCATCGTCTTCGTGCGAGGGAAACGGCCGGATGAAGAGGCGGTCGAGCTGGCGCGCGATCTCGGCCTTCCGGTGATGCTCACCTCTCATTCGCTCTACGACTCGTGCGGCCGCCTCTACGCCCGCGGGCTGCCGGGAGTCATCCCGGCGAGGCAGCGCCAGTCTCCCGGGATCCAGTGATAGGCAGTGGAGCCCACATCGACGGACAGGTTCGCGGACCGCTATCCCATACTCGGCGGCGGCTTCTTCTTGGCAGGCCGGGCGTCGGGGGAGGTGAAGCGCCGGCTGAGTGAGTTGTCGCTGCCGAGGGAGCTGGTTCGCCGGGTGGTGATCGGCACCTATGAGGCGGAGATGAATGTCGTGATTCACGCCGTATCGGGAGAGGTCAGCGTCTCTGTGGAGGGAGACGAGGTCCGGGTGGTGGCGCAGGATCGAGGGCCGGGGATAGCGGATGTCGAAGAGGCGCTGAAGCCCGGCTTCTCCACCGCATCGGAGAAGGCACAATCGCTCGGGTTCGGGGCCGGGATGGGGCTCACCAACATGCAGCGGTGCGCGGACGAGTTTCGAATCGCCAGCGAGTTGGGCAGAGGAACCTGTGTGCACATGACCTTCCGTCCCCGCCCGGTGGATTCCAAGGAGGAGCAGCAAGATGACGGTGACTGAGGTTGCGGAGGCGCTGGGACTCGAAATCGTGACGGGGCGGCAGAATCTCGATCGATCCATCACCGGCGGGTGTGTTTCCGATCTGCTCTCATATGTGATGGGCAACGCGGCCGCCGGCCACCTCTGGATCACCATCCAGGTGCATCCCAACATCGTGGGAGTGGCCGAGCTGCTCGACCTAGCGGGAATCGTCGTAGCCCACGGACAGGATATCGAGACGCCGACCGTAGAGAAGGCTCGGGAGCACGGGATACCTGTGCTGACCAGTCAGGAAACCGCCTTCGCTCTTGCCGGCCGGCTGTATGCCCTGGGAGTCACTTAGTGGAGTTCTGGCGAGCCGACCTGCATGTTCACACGGTTCTGAGCGGCTGCGCCGAGGCGGAGATGATCCCGCCTCTCATCGTGGAGCGCGCCCGCGGCCAGGGGCTCGACATGATCGGGGTGGCCGATCATAACTCGGCCGGCAACGCACGCGCCATGATGAACGCGGCAGGCGCGGGCCTGGTGGTGAAGCCGGCATTGGAGGTGGAGACGAAAGAGAGCGTCCATCTCGTGTGCCTATTCGACACGGCCCAACAGGCGCTCAGCCTTCAGGACCTCGTGTACGCCCATCTTGGACCGGCGCCTGTCGAGCAAAACGATCCTTTCTCACCCCGGCTCTTGGTTGACGAGAGAGGCCTTGAGCTCGGCCGCGAAACGCGCGCTTTATTCGCGGCAACCGATCTAACGGCGGAGGAGGTCGTGGCGAGCGTCCACGACCGGGGCGGCATCGTGCTCGCGGCCCACGTCGAGCGTCGCGCGCACGGGCTCCTCGGAGTGCTGGGGTTCGTGCCTCCGGATCTGGAGCTGGACGGCCTCGAGGCGGGGCCGGGAGGGCTTCTCGCAGGGCGAGTCGCCAGCAGCGACGCCCACCGCTTGCTCGAAGTGGGCAGCCGATACACCGTCTTCGAGTCGGAGAGCGCCTGCGTGGAACACCTGCGCCAGAGCATCGCCGCCGGCAGCTTCCGCTCCGGGGTCGCCCTGTGAAAGAGATCTCCCTCCACCTTCTGGACTTGATTGAAAACTCGGTCGCTGCCGGCGCCGGCCGCGTCGATCTGGATGTCCGCGAAGATCAGGCCCAGGACATCCTCCGGATCGTCGCCATCGACGACGGGCGCGGCATCCCGGCCGATATGCTTCGGACGGCGACCGACCCGTTCACAACCACGCGAGACACGCGGAAAGTCGGCCTCGGCCTCCCCCTGCTGGCGGCCGCTGCCGAGCAGGCCGGGGGGCGGTTCGAGGTCACGAGCGAGCCGGGGACGGGAACGACGGTGCGGGCCGAGTTCCAGCTTTCCCATGTCGATCGGGCGCCGCTGGGCCGGATCGAGGAGACGCTCGCAACGGCCGCGGCGCTCCACCCAACACTCGACCTGCGGTTCCGCCACAGCGCGGTCGCCGGGGAGTACCGGGTAGACACCAGCGCCCTACGCGACGCGGGCGGCCCGGCCGCTCTCCTGCGGCAGATTCGCCAGCTCGTGCAGGATGGTCGGGCTCGCATCCGCAGCATCGCTTAGAGCGTCTTCATCCCACCACCGTCCCATTCCACCCAGCGCGAGCCGCCGTGCCGGAGAGCGGAACCACCTCGGATTGAGTAGCCAACCCTCAACAGATGTTTAGGGGCCGTTTGTCTGGGGAACAAGCTATTGTGAGAAGATTCACGATTGCTCGAAAAGCGCCGCTTCCTCCTTCGAAAGGCGCGGTCTGAAGGGGCCGCATGACATGGGAGAGTTCCTGGCGGAACAGCCCGCTCCGGCTGTGAGAATCGGCATGGGCGAGGGAGTTTGGCGCCCCGCGGCCGAAGACGCGGACCTCCGTCTGCACTGGCGTAAACTACGTATTGACGACGGGCGAGCTCGGGCAGATGCTTAGTGATGGTGGCTTACATCTGTACCAGCGAGCGCCTTGTCTCTATGACGCCGCCGTGGGCGAATCGGCAGGCGGGGTGTACCTGAAGCCGGCCGTGGCGCACGGGTTGGGCGAAGTCCGAACGATTGTGGATGAGATTCGAGCCGGGAAGGCGGACTGTCATTTCTTCGAGATGCTGACGTTCCCCGGTGGCTGTCTCGCCGGCGCAGGACAGCCGATCCCAATCGACGCTGAGATGCGGAGAAGCCGCGCGGCCGGCATCCATGCGATTGACGCCGTAACGGAGCGGCGGATGCACCGATGCATGGAGGCGCCGGAACGAAGGAGAAAGGAGATCTGCCGTGAGCGTGACGCACAAGACCGAGGAGGCAGCACCTGAACTCGACATCGAGCACATAGAAGAGCTGGCAGGGAAGACTTCTGAGCCGGACCGGCGCCGAGTCGAAGACATAGTGGAGAAGGCGAAGACCAGGGTAGGGCTCGACCTCGACGAGACCGCGGATCTCCTGCGTCTGCGCGATCCCGAGCTGCGCCAGCACGTGCTGGCGAGCGCGCGGGAGGTGAAGGAGGCCATCTACGGGCGGCGGATTGTGCTCTTTGCGCCGCTGTATGCCAGCAATGAGTGCTCGAACAACTGCCTCTACTGCGCCTTTCGCCGGGACAACACGGACCTGATCCGGCGGACGCTGACGATGGAGGAGATCGCGCAAGAGGTCACCGTGATCGAGGACATGGGACACAAGCGGGTGCTCCTCGTCCTCGGCGACGTGAGCCGGTCGGGGGTGGATTACGCGGTCGATGCCGTGCGAACGACCTATGAGACGAAGTCGGGTCGGGGCGAGATTCGCCGGGTGAACGTGAACATGGCGCCGCAATCCGTGGAGAACTTCAAGCGGCTCAAGGACGTCGGCATTGGGACGTACCAGTCCTTCCAGGAGACGTATGAGCCAAAGCAGTACGCCCATCTTCATCCCTCTGGCAGCAAGGCGGACTACGGCTGGCGCTTGGGGGTCTTCGACCGGGCCTTTGCGGCGGGGATCGATGATGTGGGGCTGGGCGTTCTCTATGGCCTCTCCGACTATAGGTTCGATACTCTGGCGCTGCTGGCGCACGCGCAGTACCTGGATGAGCGCTACGGAGTTGGCCCTCATACCCTCTCTTTTCCGCGAATAGAGCCGGCGCAGAACGCGCCCGCGGCGAAGAACATCCCCTATCCCGTGTCGGACGACGAAATCCTCATGATCGTCGCCATCCTGCGGCTCTCGTGCCCCTACACCGGCATCATCATGAGCACCCGAGAGGTGCCCGACATGAGGCGGCAGCTCCTCGGCCTGGGTGTTTCCCAGATGTCGGCTGCGTCGCGGGTCTACCCCGGCGCGTATGCCGACGGCCGGGCGCATGTGGAGGAAGCCGAGCAGTTCGCTTTGGGTGACACGCGGCCGGCAGATGCAGTGATTCGAGACCTGACCGAGGGCGGCTACATACCGAGCTTCTGTACGGCCTGCTATCGGCTCGGCCGCACGGGTCACGCGTTCATGGAGAAGGCAAAACCGGGCGACATCCAGAGTTTCTGCACGCCCAACGGGATCCTGACCTTTCAGGAGTATCTGATGGACTACGCCGGCGATGAGACGCGGGCCGTCGGGGAGCGTGTCATCGCGGAGGCGCTGGGCGATGTCATTCCATCGCTGCGGGCGACTGTGGAGAGCCGCCTGGAGCGCATCAAAACCGGGGAGAGAGACCTGTACTTGTGATCGCCGACACCCGCGAGTTGGTCGAGAAGCTGGCGGAAAGTGCGACGGCAACGCCAGAGGCGCTGGCCGCCCTACTCGCCTGCGACGACAGCGCGGCGAAGGATCTCTTCGCCGCCGCGGACCAAGTGCGCGCGCGGACGGTGGGCGACGACGTCCATCTCCGGGGCCTGATCGAGTTCTCGAACCACTGCCGCCGCAACTGCCTCTACTGCGGCCTCCGCCGCGAGAATCGCAGCCTGAGCCGCTACAGGATGGTTCCTGACGAAATCGTCGCCTGCGCCATTGCCGCCGCGGACCTCGGCTATCGCACAGTTGTCCTTCAGTCCGGCGAGGACATGTGGTATGCGGCGCCGATCCTCGCCGATGTCGTCGGCGCCATCAAGGCCGCCCGCGACATCGCTGTCACGCTGTCGATCGGAGAGCGGTCTGAGGGCGAATACAGGCTTCTTACGGCGGCTGGAGCGGATCGGTTCCTGTTGAGAATGGAGGTCTCCTCCCCTATCCGATACGCGCGATTCCACCCGGATTCGGACTGGGAGGAGCGGCAGAAATGTCTCCGCGCGGCACGAACGGCACGCTTTCAGGTCGGCTCCGGCACGCTCATCGGCCTTCCGGGGCATGGGGTAGGGACGCTTTCGGAAGACCTCCTGTACCTCCAGAGTTTGGAGCTGGATATGATCGGGGTGGGGCCGTTCATCCCGCATCCGGCGACCCCTCTGGCCGGCGCGCGGGGAGGCACACTGGGGGTGGCGCTCCGGTTCCTGGCCTGCCTTCGGCTGCTCTGTCCGCGGGCATTGATACCGGCGACGACGGCGCTGGCGGCGCTCGATCCGAGCGGCTGGGAGCAAGGGCTGCGGGCCGGCGCCGATGTGCTCATGCCGAATGTGACGCCGCTGAAGTACCGGGACCAGTACGACCTCTATCCGGGGAAGGTGTGGAGCCGCTCCGAGGCGGCGGCCTTCCGCCGGGAGGTGGTGGAGATGGTGGAGCGGTTAGGAAGGCAGGTGAGCGACGGGCCGGGACACACGCGGCTGTGGAGGGATCCGGTCGGCTTGGGATCGAGGGCCGCGGAAGGGACAGTAAGGAGCTGATCTCGGGATGAGCACGACGCTGAACGAAACGCCAACGGGAAGCCGCCTGCACATCGCCATATTCGGGCGGCGAAACGCGGGGAAGTCGAGCCTGATCAACGCGCTGACGAACCAGCGGGCGGCGATCGTCTCCCACGTGGCGGGGACAACGACCGACCCGGTGCGGAAGGCGATGGAGATCCTGCCCCTCGGGCCGGTGGTGATCATCGACACGGCGGGGATCGACGACACGGGAGAGCTGGGCGAGGTGCGGGTGGAGCGGACGCTGCGAGTGCTGGAGCAGACGGACCTGGCGCTGCTCGTCCTCGACCCGACCGCGGGAGTCGACGGGTACGAAGACGACCTCGTGACGCGAATCAAGGGCAAGGGTCTTTCGCTGGTCGCAGTCGTGAATAAGATCGACGTTCATCCGGACGATGGCGAGATGGTTTCGTGGGCGCGAGCGCGGGAGCTGCCGGTGGCGTCGGTGAGCGCGCTGACGAACGAAGGCATCGGGCTGCTGAAGCAGCGGATGATCGAGAACGCGCCGGGGGGGTGGGCGAAGCCGACGATCCTGGGAGACATCATTGCACCGGGGGATACGGTGGTGATGTGCATCCCAATCGACAAGGCGGCGCCGAAGGGCCGGCTGATCCTGCCGCAGGTGATGGCGATTCGGGACGTGCTCGACAACGACGGCATCGCCGTCATGGCGAAGGAGTCGGAGCTGAAACAGGCCCTCGCCAACCTGGGGCGGAAGCCGAAGCTGGTGGTGACCGACAGCCAGGCGATCCTGAAGGCGGCGGCGGACACGCCGGAGGGGGTGCTCTTCACCTCGTTCTCGATTCTGTTCGCCCGATACAAGGGAGACCTGGCGGAGCTGGCCCGGGGGGCGAAGCACATCGCCCGAGTGAGGCCGGGGGACAAGGTGCTGATTGCGGAGGCGTGCACCCATCACCGGCAGCCGGACGACATTGGCAAGGTGCAGATTCCGCGGCTGCTGCGGCAACTTGCGGGAGGAGAGCCGGAGTTTCACTGGTCGGCGGGGAACGATTTCCCGGACGACCTGAGCACGTTCAGGCTGGTCGTGCACTGCGGGGGCTGCATGATCAACCGACAGGAGATGCTCTCGCGGATGGCGCGGGTGACGGAGGCAGGGGTGCCGATTGTGAACTACGGAGTCTTCCTGGCGGCGGCGCACGGGGTCCTGGAGCGGGCGCTGGAGCCGTTTCCGCCGGCGAAGCTAGCACTGGAAGACGCGGATGAGTGATACGGAAGTTCACGAGGTTCACGACGGCCAGGCGACTGGCGTCGTTACCACGATCGGCGAGCGCTGCCGGCGGTGCTATACCTGTGTGCGGCACTGCCCGGCGAAGGCGATCATGGTCCAGGACGGCCGGGCGAAGGTGCTGGCGGAGCGGTGCGTGGCCTGCGGGAACTGCATCCGGGTGTGTGCGCAGAACGCGAAGCGCGTCGTGAGCGACGACCTGGAGAGGACGAAGTCCATGATCGAGGCGGGCGAGCACGTCGTGGCCTGCTTGGCGCCGTCGTTCCCGGGCGTCTTTCCGCAGGCGGGACCCCAGCAGGTGGTGGAGGCGGCGCGCCGGCTGGGGTTTGCGCGGGTGATGGAGGTGGCGGTCGGGGCGGAGCTCGTGGCGCATGCGTACAAGAAGGTGGTGGCGGAGAGCGCGAACGGCCGGCCGCTCATCACGACGCCGTGCCCGGCGCTGGTCAGCTTCGTGGAGAAGCACATTCCCGGGCTCCTCCCCTATCTGGCCCCGGTGGTGTCGCCGATGGTGGCGCTGGGTCGCCTGATCAAGCAGCGGATAAGCCCAGAGGCGAAGGTCGTCTTTATCGGACCGTGCCTGGCGAAGAAGGTGGAGGCGCGGGACGCGAATCTGGGGGGCGAGATCGACGCCGTGCTCACGTTCCGCGAGTTCGAGGAGTGGCTGGACGAGGAGGGGATCGAGATGGCGTCGCTTGGGGGGAGCAAACCCGATCCGCCGCATCCGACGGTGGGACGCATCTTCCCGGTCCCGGGGGGATTGTTGAAGGCGAGCGCGATGCAGGCGGATGTTCTGGACAACGACATCGTTGTGACGGAAGGGGTGGAGCGCATCACGGAGCTGCTCCGGCAGATCGACGCGGGGAACGTGGAGGCGCGGTTCTTCGATTTGCTGTTCTGCGAGGGGTGTATCAGCGGACCGTTTGCGGGCGATGAGGGAAACACGGTGGCGCTGAAGCAGCGGGTGGCGGACTTCGCGCGGGAAGGGATCGAGAGCAACCCAAGCTCCTCTCTCGATGGCTACGACGATCTGGACATGTCGCGGGGGTTCGCCGACTGCCATGTAGAGACGATCGAGCCGACGGAGGCGGAGATCCGGGCGATCCTGGCGCAGACGGACAAGTTCAACCGGGAGGATGAGCTCAACTGCGGCGCCTGCGGCTATCCCACGTGCCGGGAGAAGGCGGTTGCGGTCTACAACGGCTTGGCCGAATCGGAGATGTGCCTGCCGTACCTGATCGACAAGCTGGAGCGAACGATCTCCGACCTGAACGACTCCCGCCGGGATCTCCTGCAGGCCGAGGAGCAGCTCATGCACTCGGAGAAGCTGGCCTCGATGGGGCAGCTGGCGGCGGGTGTGGCGCACGAGATCAACAACCCCCTGGGGACGGTTCTGATTTACGCGCACATGATGCTGAAGGCGCTTCCGCGGGACGATGTGCGGCGCGAGGATCTCGAGATGATCACGCGGGAGGCGGATCGCTGTCGAAACATCGTGCGGGGGCTGCTGGACTTCTCCCGACAGAGCAAGCTGAACGACGAGCTGACCGATGTGAACGAGGTCCTACGGGGGACGCTGGATCTGCTGGAGAAGCAGGGGGACTTCGAGCGGATCGAGGTGAAGATCGATCTCGGCGAGGAGGTGCCGAAGACGCTGCTCGACCCAGAGCAGATGAGGCAGGTGTTCATCAACGTCCTCGAGAACGCGGTCGAGGCGATGCCGCAGGGCGGCCGGATCGAGGTCGGCACGAGCCTGACCCCGGACCGGCAGAGCATCGCGGTGCGGATTGCCGACACCGGGAACGGCATCCCCGAGGAGAACCTGGAGGAGATCTTCCATCCCTTCTTCACGACGAAGCAGATCGGGAAGGGGACGGGACTCGGTCTGGCGATTGTGTACGGGATCGTGAAGATGCACCGGGGGACCATATCGGTCGACAGCAAGGTCGGGGTCGGCACGACCTTTGCGGTTTCGGTGCCGGCACTGGAGACGAGGGAGGCGCGACGGGCACTATGAGCACCGGACGCCGGGTGTTGATGGTGGACGATGACGTGGATTTCGTCGACGCGGTGAGGCTGACGCTGGAGGCCGCGGGGTATGAGGTGGTGTCCGCGAACACGGGCGAGGAGGCGCTGGCGCTGGTGCGCGAGCGGCCCGTGGACGTGGCGATACTCGACATGATGATGGAGGAGCCGGATGCGGGGGCGATGGTGGCTCTCGGGCTGCGCCGGCGGCCGGAGATGGAGAAGATTCCGGTGATTCTGGTCACGAGCGTGACCGAGAAGACGGGCTATCGGGTGGAGACAGACACGCGGCAGGGGCGGAAGTGGCTGGGGATCGACGTCTGGATGGACAAGCCGGTGGACCCGCGGGAGCTGCTGCGGACGATCGAGAGACTGACGAATGGGTGAGCGAATCGGGCGTATTCTGGTGGTGGACGACGAGTTCGGGATGCGGGAGGGGTGCCGGCGGATTCTGGAGGCCGAAGGGCATACCGTGGTGACGGCGGAGTCGGGAGAACAGGCGCTGGAGCTGTTCGCGGCGGGGGGAGTCGAGCTGGCTCTGATCGATCTGAAGATGCCCGGCATGTCGGGAGTGGAGCTGCTGGTGCGCCTGCGGGAGATCGACCCGAACTGCGTGTACGTGATCGTGACTGCCTACGCGACGTTGGAGACGGCGGTCCAGGCGACGAAGAGCGGGGCCTACGATTACGTGGCGAAGCCATTCACGCCGGAAGAGCTGATGTCGGTGGTGAACAAGGCGCTGGCGCTGCACTGGCTGCGTCTGGAGGCGGCCCAGGCGAGGGTGGAGGCGGAGCGGAATCTGCTGCTGGTGGCGACGCAGCAGTCGCGCACGCGGACGATCATCCAGAGCATGGCGGACGGGGTGATGGTCACGAACCGGGAGAAGAAGCTGGTGCTGTGCAACCCGGCGTTGCTGCGGCTGCTGGGGATCAAGGGGGAGCTGCCCGAGCTGGGGGAGGCGCCGTCTCCAGGACTCTTTCCTTCGGATCTTCTCGAGCTGATGGAGGAGGCGTATGCGAAGGGAGAAATGACGATGGTGGCGCGGGAGCTGGGCGGGGGGCCGCCCAACCTCGCCGCCAACATAGCGATCATCCGAGACGAGGAAGGGGAGCCGTTGGGGCTGGTCACCGTGGTGCGCGACATCACCGAGGCGAAGAGCCTGCAGCAGCGGATGAGCGATTTCGTGTCGATGGTGGCGCACGAGCTTCGGTCGCCGTTGGGGGCGATCGCGCAGTATCTCGACGTGATCCTGACGGGCATAACGGCGGAGCAGCCGGAGAAGGAGCGGCAGATCCTGAGCCGGTGCCGAGAGCGGACGAGGGCGCTCTCGCAGCTCGTGCGGGATTTGCTGGATCTGTCTCGGATGCAGCACCTGGGTAAGGCGGAGCGAACGATGGCGCCGCTGACGCTGGGGGAGGTGATCGAGGAGGCGGTGGCGTTCGCCTCCCAATCGGCCGCCGCCCGTAAGGTGGAGCTGACCGTGGAGCTTCCGGCGGAACTGCCGGCGGTGGATGCGGATCGGGACGAGATGGTGCGGCTGTTTGGGAATCTCGTGGATAATGCGGTGAAGTACAACCGGGAGGGCGGCGCGGTGCGGGTGGAGGCCAGGGCGACCGACGGCTATGTCGCTATCGAGGTGAGCGATACGGGAGTGGGGATTCCGCAAGGAGCTGTCGAACATTTGGGCGAAGCATTCTACCGGGTGAAGACGGCGGCCACGGTGCAGATCACGGGCACCGGGCTGGGGCTCTCAATCTGCAAGCAGATCATAGAGGCGCACAACGGGCACATCGAGATCGAGAGCGAAGAGGGCGAGGGGAGCACGTTCAGGGTGTTGCTGCCGCGCAGTGGCGGGGCATCCGGGGGAGGGGATTGAGGCTCGGAATCTGGAAGGGCCTGGGCGGCGGGCGGGACAACGGAGGGCGAATCTGCTGAACGACTGAGGCTCGGCACCCGGCCTTCGGTTGACCGTCATGGGGATATGATTCGACGGCGCGAGGAGAGCGAAGATGGGAGAGGCTGCAGGCAAGAGGATTCTGATAGTAGAGGACGATCCGGACACGGTCGAGGCGGTGAGGCTGGTGCTGGAGAAGGACGGGTATGAGGTCCGCTCGGCACCGAACGCGGAGGAAGGTCTGAAGCAGGTGAAGGCCGAGCGCCCCGATCTGGTGCTCCTCGATGTCATGATGCCGGCCGGGACGGAGGGATTTCACTTCGTGTGGACGCTCCGGAAGGACGCTGACGCGAAGTGCCGGGACATTCCGATCATCGTGCTGACGGCAATTCACGAGAGCAGTCCGTTGAAGCTGTATCCGGACCGAACCGACGGCACGTACGGCCCGTATGAGTACCTGCCGGTGCAGGGGTTTTTCGATAAGCCGGTGGACATGACGAAGCTTCTGGCTGAGGTGAAGCGCCTGCTGGCGGGGGCGGAGAAGGCCGAGAAGGAGTAGGGCGCGCGTGGGGCGGGGGCGTCGTCGGGCGCCCTGGCCGTGCGGGACGGTGTGGTCGTCGGTTGGCTTCGGGCGCGCTAGCGGCCGAGGCGCAAGACGTAGGTGGAGCCGCCGCCGCGCAGAGTGACACTGTCGCTTTTGATCTGCTGGACCCGCAGGTCGTTATCGAGTAAGTCTCCCTCGCGCACGACGTAGTGATCTTCCCCCCAGCGCAGGACGGCGGTGGAGGGATTGCCGATGATGATGCCGGCTACGAAGAGTTGCGACCTCCGGCCGGTGGTCGAGGATGAGTTCGGCATGGGGGGCAAGATCGCGGGCCTATCCTGCGACCCGGTATTGGTCGGGGCGGGGGCAGCCTGGGCGTGGCGCCGCGGCGGGATGATGGGACGGAAAGGGTCATCCTTGGGCGGGTCGACCGGCGTGACGAGAGCGGCTAGGCGCAGTGTGGGTGAGGTGGCGGCGGGGCTCACCTGGGAGTTCTGAGCGGCGCGGGCGGCGGCCTGCCGGCGCTCTCGCGCCGCTTCTTCGGCCTTGTGGGCCCCGGACAGGGCGAGGAACCGGATGCCGATGAAGACCCAGAGGCAGACGAGGACGCCGACGAGCAGGACGACCTTCAGCTTGTCTTTGGGGTTCTGTCTCATTCCTGGCCTCCTGCATCAGCCCCGGCCTCGCTCTCGCCTGAGGCCGCCTCGGCGCCGACAGCCGCCTCTTCCTCCTGGGTTTCGGCGGCGGTCGCTGGCGGTGGCGCTGCGTGTCTGACGAGATAGAGGTCAATGGTGATGTTCCCGTTGACCCGCGGGTAGCCGGTGCGTGTGTCGGTGGCGATCTCGACACGCTCGACTGTGAGGAGTCGCTTGTATGACTCCAGCTTGCGGAGCAGGTAGAACGAGGAGAGGAAGGTGCCGGAGTAGTTGACGGTGTGGGGTACCTTCTGGACGACGGGCCGGGGGACGTTGGGGTCCTCGCCGGGGGTGGAACTGGAGGATCTGCCGCCCTTTTTCTGGTCTTCGGGGGTCGTCGTCGTGATGCGGCGGGCGGTGGTGGCACGGCGGACCACGTTGAGGGTGTTGCGGGTGTCCTTGCAGAACTCGATGAGGTCGCTGAGGAAAAGCTGCTCTTCGTCGGCGCCGAGGATGCCGAACTTCTCGTAGCGTGACTCACCGGGGGCGGGGGTGCCGGCTATGCTGGCGTTCTCGATCTCCTTGCGCATGCCGGCGAGCTTCTTGCTCGACTGGGAGAGCTCGGATTCAGTCCGTTCGAGCTGGTGTGCCTTGGGGGAGACGATGAGGAAGAAGCAGAGCATGCCCCAGACCAGAATCGTGGCCAGTGTTGCGAGCTGCGCGTAGCGTTTGATCCGGTCTTGCGGTGTCATTGTGCGACCTTTCCCTCGCCCGCCGCGGGGGTGGGCGTGCTGAGTGCGGCCATCGGGGGAGGCTGAATGCCCCGCAACAGATTGGCGTTGATTTGATGGCGGATGATGACGGTGCCGGGGGAGTAGGTATCGTCCTTGCTGAGCGACCCCAGCCTCACGTTCTGAAGGTAAGGCGAGCTACCGAGGGACTTGATGGCATCGGGGATCGTCTCCCGGTTGGTGGCCAGCCCGGTGAGCATGAACTTCGAGCTGTCGGGGGAGGCAAGGCGAGTGAGCCACATGTCCCGAGGCAGCCGGTCGGAGACGTCGACGAGGATCTGGGACCAGCGAACGGATCGTTCGCGGGCGATGCGCGCGGTCTGGCGCTCGACCTCGCTGTAGAGGGCGAGCTCGGTGGCTTGTGCGGCGCGGAGGGCGTCGAGCTCGGGTTGAAGCCTCTCGACCTCGGCTTCGTTGGCGGCGAGGCGCTTTTCCTTCGAGGAGATCTTGTTTGCGAGCGACCAGGACCAGAGGATGGCGGCCGCCAGGAGCACGACGACGGCGGCGATGCCGAGCTTGATGTATGGCCGCACGGGTCGCCACATGGTGCTGGACGGCGGTATGAGGTTAATGCTGAAGAGGCACTCGCTTTCGTGCAGGGCGGAAACCGCGCTGCCCTTCACGAGTGCAAGGGTGAGGGTACGCGAGGTGACGGCGCCTTCGGCGTCCACGCCTTGAGGCAGCTTGATGTTCTCGTCAAGACGGCCCAGGTCGACGGGGAGCTGGAGCTGCTCGGCGAGGTGAGAGGCGATGACATCCGCTTGCGGGTGATCGGCGGCCAGGACGATGCGCTGGACGGCGGAGCGCGGGAACTGGTTCTGGAAGAAGCGGAAGCAGTGGGTCAGCTCGGAATAGAGCTGAGGCGGGGGCGTGAAGGGGTCGGCCTCGCTAGGCGGAGGGCTCATCCAGTCGCCCTGATCGGTCTGCTCGGGAAGGCCGATGCTGGCACTGTAGCAAAGACGCAGGATTCCCTTATCGAAGATCATGACATCGGTTTTAACGTCGCCGACGACGGCGAGGGCGACGACGTCGGCGGTGGCGAGGTGGTCGCGGTAGGCGTTGGCGGCGGTGACGGCCGGGGCCTCGACGGAGATCAGCTCGAGGCCGGCGGCGCGGGCGCATTCCTGACACTGGTCTACGTTGGCGGCGCGAGAGGCGGCAACGAGGACGTTGGACATCGGGTTGCCGTCTTCTTCGAACTCTTCGACTGTGGCGCAGGCGACGTTGACGCTGTGCTCGGCGAAGACGGCGTAGCGCTCTGCCACGGAGCGGACGGCTCCCAGCATGTCCTCGGCGGGCATGGTGGGCAGCTTGATGAGCTGGGTTATGGCGCTGGCATCCGGAAGGACGACGACGGCGTCCCTGGCGGAGACTTGCTTCTGGCTGAGGAACTCGCCGACGGCGCGCCCGAGGGTTTCGCCGTTGGCGACCTGGGTGCCGTCGAAGGCGCCGGCGGGGGCCTCGATGTCCCCGAGGGCGGAGACGTGGAGCTGCTTGTCGACGAAGTGCGCCTCGGCCAGGGTAATGTGATCTGGGTTCAGGATTATCGCCAGGAAGGGGGCCGTTTTTTCTGCCATTCCTCGACCTTTCTGGGGCTACTTGTTCCGCAGACGGACTGCTGAGCGCAGTTCGGCGACGTGGGAGCTGCGCTCCACGTGAAGAAGGATCCTCACACTGTAGACGGCGTCGGCCGAGGCGGCGGGCTGCCCGTCCCGGTCGAGGTATTCAAGCTGCATCTGAGAGACATTGCTTGCCAAGGGCACTCCTCCGGAGTAGTTGCCCGCGCTCTCGCCCAGGTAGCGATACAGGGTGCCCTCGCTCAGCCAGAAGCGGCAGTTCTTGCCATCCTGGTCGATGAACCAAATTCTGCCGGGGGAAGCGTCCAGAACCTCCGAGCTTCCCCGAAGCTTAGAGACCATGTTGTCGATTGCGACCTGGGCCTTTCGGTTGACCTCGGTTTGGAGGCTCGTCGTATTCTGAGTCTTTATGCCGGCGACGAAGATGCGGTGCACGCCGGCGAGCACGAGCAGGCCGACCAGCAGGCCGACGAGCAGCTCGATGAGAGTGAACCCTCGATTTGCGCCCGCACTACGTAGATTCCTCATTCCAGGCATTACGTCCATCGTTCTATATTCCAAACGGGACGAGATAGGTGGTGAGTGTGGTGACAGGGTGGTCGCTGCCGGTCCGGTAGACCATCACCGCCGCTTTCTTCATTCCGGAGTGCAGGCTGTCGTCCGGTCTAACCGTCTCGACGGTGACCTCGACCTCGAAGAACGAGTCTCCAGGCCTGAGGTCAGCGGGCTCCCGCGGCTGGCTGGCGAGCGCATCGAACCCAGAGCTGGAGCTGCGAACCAGAGCTTTGAGCTGCTCGCTCTCGTCGCGGGCGATGCTCGTGGCAGCGGCGGTGATAGATGATTCACTGGTCGAGACGAGTGCCTGAGAGAGCCCCGCCATGACCGGCAGCAGCACGAAGGCCATGAGCGTGAGGGCGACGAGCACCTCGACGAGCGTGAATCCCAATCCCCCCCGAGATGTGGTCTGTCTCATGCCGGACATATCAGCGCTCGCGCCAGCTCCGCGGCAGGGGCTGCATCTCGCCGCGATCGGGCTCCCGGAACCAGGGCGGGGGACTCTCACCGGGGTTGTACAGGCAGTCGTCAATGTATATGCCATACCGGGTGAGGAAGTTTCCACCGAGGGTCACATCCGGCGAGACGACGCATCCCTCGATATTGGAGGCCTGGCCGGTGTAGCTCTCGCCGGCCCAGACGATGCCGGACACGCGCAGCCTCTCGCGGGTGTCATCGTCACCGACTCCTTGGTCTCGCACGAGGACTGCACCACCGGCAATGAGGGCGGGGTAGTAGATGCGCTCGTCGCAGGGCGCGTCGGGATTGGCGACCTCGGGCTGGATGGAGGCGTCTTCGACGCCGTAGAAGTAGATGTTGCCAGTGGCGATGAGGGTCCCCTTAATATGGGCGCGACTCTTGACGTGGATGTCGCCGTGGACGAAGAAGTTGCCCGTGAAGTCCCCGCCGGTGAAGGTGACGGTAAAGCGCTTGTTGCTCGAGTTGCAGACGTAGGCGTCCGGGTTGTATTCGCCATACCAGTCGGGCATGAAGGTGTTCGTATCGTTGACGGCATGGCCGTCGGCATCGTGGGCGGTATAGTCGAGGGGCGTCGAGGCGGAGGAGCCGTACCAGAACGTGTGCCTCTCCGCCAGATCGCCCGTAGCTTCGTCATCTGGGATTGCATCCACGGCGGTCGAGGTGAAGGCGTCCAATGTGGATTGATCCGGCCACCGCGGGTCGGCCACGCCGTCGCCGTCGGGATCACGCGGGATCTGCTCCTTCGTCACCGGATCGCAGGTCTTATCGTACTGCACCCAGTCGTGCCACTTGTCCCACATGGGAGAGGGCAACATGCCGCCCCCGCCGGGACCGTTGGGGTGGTCGGTGAAGTCGGTCGGCGCGCCCACCACGCCGTCGATCTCGACATCGCCGTTTCCGTTGATGGTGGCGTACTCGGGCGGCTCCATGCCTTCTACGTCGCTGTCGGAGTAGTAGACATGGTTCCAGGCCCAGTCGCCGTCGGTGTCGAGCCTGGTTTCGACAGTCCGGTCGACGTTGAAGACCGTGCCGGGAAGGCCGGTGTTGACGGTGCCGGTGGAGGTGATCGTGACCCAGTCGTCCCGATTCGGGTCGACGGCCCAGGTGACGTAGTAGCTGCCGGCGGCGCCGCCGTTGGCCAGCTCGCCCTCATAGGGCTGGGCGGGCGGGTTGGCCGCGCCCTGGACCCGCCAATCGGAGATCATGGCGTTGACGCCGGCCTCGGCGAGGTAGAGCGCCTGGGTGAATTCGTGGCGCGACCCGGAGAGAAGCTGGGCCGACATGGCCATAGTGAGGATGGCGACGAGAAGGATGGCTATGACGAGTATCACCATGAGGGCGGCCACGAAGGCGAACCCGCTCTGGCTGTGCTTTCTCTTATCTATCAGCATATTCGCATCGCCCCTTTCGACTGAGCGCAGGGAACCTTCGGCCCCGGCTCAGAGTGATCCATGCCCGGAATCCGCGACGGGACACGTGATGGTGATCCCCTCCGGGCCGGGGTTTGCGACCGCGTCGTAGGCGTACAGATAATGATGGCTGTTCTCGTCGTCCAGAGGGCAGCGCGGCTCCTCAGGCCAGTAGGCGGGGTCCCCGAGGAACTGCTCGAAAGCGGCCTGATCGACGGGATAAATGCGCTCTTCGGTGACGGAATCGCGGTTCTTCGTCCAATAGATCTGGAGGGCGGAGTGGATGGCGCGCATGTTGTCCTGGCAGGCGAGCTCGTCGGCCGCCGCCTTGCCGCGATAGATGGAGAGGGTGGCGATAAGCAGGACAACGGCGGCGAGGAGAATCACCGCCAGGAGCTCGGGCAGCGTCCAGCCCGCGCGGCTGCGTTGGGATGGGAGAGCCTTCGCTATTCGGTTGGTTCCGCGCAATTTCGTTTCCATCGCACGACCTATGCGGCGTATGTGGCCGACGCCCCCCCACGGTCGCCCTCACCCGCTACTGATGATCGATAGCCATCTTCCAAGAGCCATCGAAGTGATCCCAGGTGTTCAGCTCGACTCCGACCTGGGGGTTATCCGGAGTCGGAGGAGCATTCACGGTGCCGTCTTGCAGTATGGTCACGAGCTCGTACGGCACGCCGAACGGGCACTCCGGCACTTCCGTTAGCGGCGGCGCCACCACCCAGGAGGGCGCCGTGCTTTCACACATTTCCTCTACCGTGGTCGGCCACGTCTTGTTCCTAGCGAAAAATGCTTCGACCGACGTATTGACGGTCTGGATTTGGGCCTGGCAGCCTCGGACCCGGGAGCGGTAGACGGCGTGAAAATACCTCGGCAGGGCAATGATCACGAGGGCGGCCACGATCAGGATGACGACCAACAGCTCGACCAAAGTGAATCCCTTCGATCGAGCAGGAGCTTTGCAGCGTCTTACCGGGTAGGTTCTCGCCATTTCTCCGCGGCTCCTCAAGAGACGTCGGGATCGTGGAATAAGAGCTATGAGAGCACCCGCTGCGAGGAAAATCCCTCGGGAGGCGGGGCGAACCCCGCCTCCCGAACTTTTCGCTACGGTCACGAAATTGCAGCGGCTCCGTGCTCGGTCGCATTCTGCCACTGAGCTGTAGGCCAGTGGCCGGTCCAGTCCATCACGACGCCGACCTGAGGGGTGCCCGCATCTGCCGGGTCCTCATAGACGGCCACCAACTCGTAGACAATGGGGTCGGCCGCTGTCGCGAACGGGCAGATCGGCATCTCCGTGAGCTGACCACCCTTCAGTCCGCCCGGTGTGTCCGCGTCAACATTGTCCGGCGGCAGCATCTGAAAGATGCCAAGCTCGCCCTCGGCCGGCCACACCTTGTTCTGCGCGAAGTAGGCCTGCACCGCCGTGTTGACGATCTTGAAGTTGGACTGGCAGGCGCGCACTCGACCGGCGTAGATCGCGGCGAAGTACCGCGGCAGCGCGATGGCGACCAGCACCGAGATGATGATAATCACCACGAGCAGCTCGACCATCGTGAAGCCCCGCTTGGTTCGCATCCTCTTCGTCATCCCTACCATCTTGTCACCTCCTTTCGAGGGTACTATTGCGTCGGTTTGCTCTTCAGCGTGCTACGTAAGCAGAGTACAGCAGTCCGCCGGGGCGGACAATCGCCAGAAAGTGGGATTTTTCATCCCACGAACAGCGTAGACAGTCTGGGTGAGAGTATGGTGATGGGCGGCACAGAATGCCTCTGAGCGCCTTCAGGGGCCGCCTCCGACGCCGGGGCCCTGCTTGAGAAGGGAAGTCAGGTTGAAGATGGGCATATACATGGCGATGGCGACGAAGCCGACGATGGCCCCGAGAACGACCGTCAGGAGGGGCTCCATAGCGG
>Ga0307376_10001204_pt1 | contig 28698 bp, 52 predicted proteins | sample TR2MG_FD_202536 | JGI IMG/M metagenome (GOLD analysis project Ga0307376, IMG submission 202536) | Soil microbial communities from Risofladan, Vaasa, Finland - TR-2 | ecosystem: Environmental > Terrestrial > Soil > Coastal area > Acid sulfate soil | place: Finland: Risofladan, Vaasa | collected...
GGATCCTCTTCTGGTTTGCGGAGAAGGAGATCCAACCGATCGCCCTGTACGAGCTGGGACGGTACGCGGCCCTCGGGAGGAATCTCGTGGTCGGAGCGCACCCCGACTACCCCCGCCGCCAGGACGTCCTCATCCAGATGAAACTCGCCCGGCCGGAGATGAAGGTCTGGAAGACCCTTCAAAACACATGCAATTACCTCCGGCTGCGGCTCAAGGGAGAGGCAAAAAGGGCTTAGATAGGGTAGAGGTTACATGCCCTATGCCGTCCTCTTCAACACGGACCAAGAAGACTACCCTCCGAAGCCTCAGTGCATCCTGATCGACGCCTCGGACGATGAGACGGCTGTCCCCGCCGCCCTGCGGGTCCTCCTAGAGCGGGCCGATGCTCACGTCCTGACCGCCTCGACCGAGAGGATCATGGCGAGGTACACGGAGGGCCACAAGCCGCCCCGTGTCGTCGAGATCCGTGTGATCGCCGAGCTAGACGCCAAGACCCCCCACATCGAGGATGTCCGAGAGGCCCTGATCGTGGAGACCGAGGAGCGGAAGAGGGTCAACAAGGCCCGGTTAGAACGGGAGAGAGAGGAGTACGACCGCCGGACCTACGAGCGACTCAAGGCGAGATTCGAGCCCGAGAGGTAGAATGCCCCTATGTCTTACAACTTTGAGTGGTTTATTGACGCGAACATTGCGTCAGATGTCTTTCTCAGGAAACCCCTCCCACCCCTGCTCAAATGGCCCGGGGGAAAAACCTCGGAGTTCTCCGGCCTGAAAGGCGTCTTGCCTCTCGCCATCCGGAACTACTACGAACCCTTCCTGGGCGGCGGGGCTATCTGGCTCGCCACTTTGCCCACACAACCCAGCTTCGTTAACGATATCTGCGAAGACCTGATGGACTTCTACCGGCACATCCAGAAAAGGGATCCCCTCTTCTTTGAGTCCATCCAGATAATGTCAGCCGCCTGGGACTATCTATCACAGGTTGCCATCGAGCAGTTCCGCACCATCTACACGGAAAATCTTACACTAGACCCAAAGGATCTAGCTCCATTCACCCTCCTAGGTGACGCTACTCCAACCGTCAACCGCACCCTCCGGTGCAAAATACAACGTGTGAGGTTCGTCGAAAAACACGCCGGTTCCCCCCTCACTGACGACGAGCTTCGGCCCAACGTGGAGAGTGCTCTGAAGGCCGCGTACTACACCTACGTCCGCGAGACCTACAACAAGCACCAGATACGAGATGGTTTGCGGAGCGCCGCTTTCTACTTCCTCCGAGACTATTGCTTCTCCTCCATGTTCCGCTCCGGCAGCCATGGCTTCAACGTCCCCTACGGGGGTTTGTCCTACAACGCCCGTAGTCCGGCCGCTCGGGTTGAGACTTGGCTGTCCGAACCCGTCCAAGAGAAGCTCGCGAGGGCCACGTTCCGGAACAAAGACTTCGAGGGTTTTCTCGATGAGTTCTCTCCGGGGGCAGAGGATTTCCTATTTGTCGATCCACCCTATGACTCCACGTTCAGCACCTACGCTGGGAACACTTTCGATCAAGCGGATCAGCGCCGCCTGGCCGACTACCTCATCCGGTCGAAGGCGCAATTTCTTGCTGTGGTGAAAAGTACCGAGTTTACCCGCGACCTCTACATGGGGCATGAGAGCAAAGGGATTCAGGTACATAGCCAAGACAAAAGCTATGCGGTCAGCTTCCGGGACCGGAACGATCGCAAGACCCAACACCTCCTGGTTTACCGCACCAATTAGCGCCGCCCCACAAGGCACCCGAAAAAATCCAAATCTGCGTCCTTTTCGGTGTTGCAAACACCGAAAAGAGGCGTATTGTGCATTGCGACGGTCGAATTGAGCATCACGAATGCCGAACCGGACATCACGAATGCCGAACCGGACATCACGAATGCCGAACCGGACATCACGAATGCCGTTCTCAAAAACATACGGGCTCATACGTGAGCCACGAGACAGAGAGACAGAGAGACGCACATGCAAGACCCCCAAGACTTCGACACCGAGACCCCCAAGCACATCTCCCAATCCTGCCTGCAAGAATTCGTAACTTTCGAGGAGGCGCAGGCTGCCGCCGCGGCAGCGGCGGCAGCCACGGGGGGCCGTGTGTCCCCCTGTGTCGTGTTCATCCAGACGGATCGGGTCCTGCTCTCGACGGCTTGCCCCATCACGGCGTTGGAGACCCGGCTGAAGCCGGAGCCTGTCCGTCCGGGCGTCGATGCCTCGAAGGCTCGGAATCGGCCAGTGGATGTCCCCCACGCCAAGGAGATCGCCAACTACGTCGCAGAGCAGTACCCCAACTACATCCTCCCCGCCATCACGGCGACATACTCGCAACCCCTAGCGGTCTACACGATCAAGTCGGGGTTGATCCGGATGGGCTTCTACGTCGTACCCGACGGCTGCGTAGCCGAGATCACCGATGGGATGCACCGTTTCTACGGTCTCGTCGGCGGCCAGATCGAGCGCAAGAAAATCGTCGGGGCCCTTCAACTGCGCCCCGAGATCGCCAAAGACTCCATCGCCCTCTTGATCACGATCGAGAACGAGATCGACCGAGCGCATCAGGATTTCGTGGACATGGCTCAGTCACAACGGATCCAGAAATCGCTCCTGACCGACTGGGACTTGCGGGATCCCCTCAACAAGATGGTCCGGGAGCTGATCGATCAGGTGCCCCTGTTCAAAGGCCGGGTCGAGAAAACCGCCAAAAGCATCACCCTCACCAAGACCAACCGAAACATCATCATGTCCCAGCACGTCCGGTCGCTCATCCTGTCGGCCGTCAACCCGGACTGCTTCGGGACGAAGCCTGCGGCCTCAGTCCTCACGACGGAAACCGAAACTCAGTCCGTCCTGGGGGACTTGGTTCTCCTGCTGGACACCATGACCGAAAATGTGCCCGGGTTGAAGGAGATCCTCGCGATCGACCCGGCAGGCCCTCAAGCGGGCCTGCTGCCAGGGCTGCGCCTCAACCTGATCCTGCCGACTTGGTCCGGCATGGTCATCTGTGGGATGACCCTCAAGGTCATCCGGGAGTTCGCAAAAGACGAGGCTGAGAGGGCCCGGCTCATCAAGGCGCTCGCGACGGAAATCGACTGGACAATGCCCGACAAAGTGCTTGAGGGACAGCCTGAAGACCCGATCTGGCACAAGGGCGGCCTGATCGACCCGCGCCCGGCCGGTACGGGTAAGGGCATCCAGCGGGGACGTGCTCCCGTTCTCCGTTCGGCCACCCGCATCATGGTGAAGCTCGGCCTTCCTGTGCCGCCGAACTTCACCAAGTATCTCGCCCCAGCGCCCGCCAAGGCTGCCTAGACATCTCCTCCCGTTTTCGGGTAGGAAAGATATGCCCCTCCACGCCCGACCTCTGGCTCTGATCAAGTCGATCATCCTTCACATGGAAGCCGCCTTCCCCAAGGCGATCGTTCAGATCATTCGGTTGAAGAACTCGTTTACCCTCGTCACCTACGTCGTCAATCAGGTATCAGGGGTACCTTACACCCATCAGATCCACATCACCGTTCGGACCAAAACCCCCGGCAAGCTCTGTTTGCAGTGGTTCAAGGAGACGAACCCGGTCCGGCACTCGTATCCTCTTGGCGACAGACTCGACAATGATGGCGGGGTCATCAGTTTCCGAGATCCGAACGGCCAAAGCGGAGCCTTTCGGAATACCCAACACATCATGGCCGTCCCGTGGTCGAACACGCCTGCATTCCAGGGGTGGGTCGCCCGGACCCGGTATCACATTGACCCGGACGCAGACTGTCCGGCGTGGGGGGGTCTAAATGTCAGGCGCGATTCCATTGTAGCCGATTTCTGTTGGAGTCATGGGGAAACGGCTCCCAACGTCGGCCTTGATCAAGGGACTGGCAAACTCATCCTGCGGCCGGGAGATCCCGACTCGCCAATCATCGTCTATGAAGGGTAATCGGAGATCAGTCTCCGATGCCGTATGAGCTTTCGTGCCACACCCATTCTTGGGGGCCTTTGACCGCCCAGCCCGTACCCTTGTAGCTCGTGGAGCCGGGCACACCGCCCCCTCGAATCGGGAAATACATGGGCAGGAATGAAGCGAGGTATGCGCCGAACTTGGGGTCATTCGAGACGAGCACCCAACCAGCGTCATCAGACCAGCTAGCCTGCTGTGACCAGCGGGCCAACTGCGCTACCGGTGGAACCTTGCCAATGCCCAGGCTTCGGGAAGTCGGGATCGAGTGACTCCGCCAAGCACGAGCAAGGGCCTTCAGCTTCGCGACCTGTGCCGAGATATACTTCTTCTCGTAGTCGGGAGCACGAGAGGGATCCACCTGATCCCGTTTCGCCGTGATCTCAATCTCATAGAGTTCGTTGACGGAGATCGTGAGGAGTAGGACATTGTTGCGGGCCCCTTGGTATTTCACCGGGAGCTTCATCTTGGCTTCTTTGCCCCTCTGGAGGAGCGGAACCAGATGGTGGCGAAGCTCCGGCTTCCGGTGGGCGAGTCGAATCAGGGATTTTCTCAGGTCGGGCATTTTTTGGGCTCCTCCCTTACGCCTCCTATAAACGATTCACCGCACCCCGTTTTCGAGTAGGATCAACATGCCCAGAAAGCGCGGACAGCACACCGACCCCCACACCCAAGCAGCTCAGGAGGCCCTTGCGGGGGATGCCGTCCTACGAGCCGTGCGGGACGCCGAGCACGCCAAGCGAGGCAAGGCCATGCGCTACGCCTTCGCTCGGGTGTACGGTACTCCCGAGCAGGCCGAGGAGATCCTCAAGGAAGCCCGAGAAGACCTCCTGAGTCGCTAGACTCCCTATGCCCACCCTAGGGTGGATGCTCCTCGTCAAAACATACCTAGGGTATAGCCCCCTACATGGCATCGGCGTTTTCGTAGAAGGCCCCCTCCCGGCAGGAGCCGTCGTCTGGCGTTTTGAGCCCAACGTAGACAGGTTGATTGACCCTTCCGTAGGCGACCATGCGGGTTACCCTGAGACATTCCGGGAATACCTGCGCCGCTACTCCCTCCCCTATCCGGGCTCCTCGGCTACCATTTTCCCGGGGGACAACGCTCGGTTCATCAACCACCAGGATGAGCCTTCCCTCGTGTTTGCCGTGTCGGATTCGGAAGCCGAAGCTCTGGTCACTATCCGGGACATTGAGAGTAGCGACGAGCTGACCCTCCAATACCCTAACAACTTCCATGACTGGGGCGACGCCTAGCGTTAGTTCCTTTATAGGCACAAAGAGGTATGGCTTTGAACACAGCGATGACCCGCAGAGCAGCGGTTTCCGACGCCCAGTTCTGGGATCTGGTGAAACAGATCGGGTGGGGAACGCAGACGACCGACTACAAAGCCATCAAGCAGAGCTTGATGTCGGTGCTCTCGAAGGAAGAGGCCGCCTCTTTCTTCAAGGTGTTCCACAAGGTCCAGGGTGCCTTGATGAAGGCGATCACGAAGTGGGAGGATGAGACTGGGGAAAACCTAGAGGTCGGTGACGATGGTTTCAACGACCTGACGGCGCACATCATCGGGCTGGGGAAGCCGATGTATGACAAGGTCATAAGGGTTCCGGATCTGGCGAAGAACATCAAATACGTCGAGTCCTTTGCCTACGGGATCCCCTACTCGACGGACTACGATCGCGAAGGTACGGGGCGTTTCAAGACGTGGGCGCTGAAGGTTATCCCCGAACTTGAGAGCTACGCCGAGGCGGATGCTTTCCGGCCGATGGCGGCGGATGCCCGGAAACTGATCGGCTACCTCCAACTGATCGTGAAGGGTGACACCCAGAGCTTCCTCGACACGGAGGGGGAAGCAAAGGGCCTCGCCGAGAAGCTAGAGGGCTTCTACAACAAGCTCATGGAGACGGAGGTTTTCCACAACAAGTGGTCGGTGTGGAACCTCTACTCGGATCTCCGTCAAGAGCTTGGCAAGGACAACCACCTCAAGCTCCGCTTCGCGGGTAAAACCGCATCCCGAACTGCTCCGAAACCCTGAACCCCAAGCACTGAGGTCCAACCATGAACGACAAAGCACTCCGAACAGCAATCATCCGTCTGGCCCATGAGAAACCCGAGCTTAGGGGGGAACTCCTCCCCATGGTCAAGCGAGGGGCTTCCCGAACCGCCGTCTTCACGCCGGTAAAGGCCATGTCGGATGTCGCGGAGGCCATCAACCTGATCCGCAAAGTCCAGTCTGAGATGCGCGGCACTCCCGGCAGACCTGCTGCTGGGGCACTCCACGAACTCGCCCAGGGCGAGAGGATCCTCTCCAAAGCCCGCGAATACCTGAGAGACGTATGAGGAAAGTTGATAAGGCCGCGTTCGCAGTCAGAGGCATAACCTCCCGCCTGAACCGGATTAAGTAAGCCCGGCCCCTTTTCTCGGCTAAACCGCCCCCCCTTTTCGAGTAGAAAGGGGACATGGGCGAGACAACCAAGATCGCATGGACGGCGACTCGTGGGTCGGATGGCACCTTGCACGAAGGAGCCACATTCAATCCGATCTGGGGCTGCACGAAGATCAGTCCCGGCTGCCAGAACTGCTACGCCGAGGCCCTGGATGCTCGGAACCTCCACGGTGACGACACGATCCACTGGGGTAGGGGGCGACCCCGCAAGACCTTCGGGGACAAGCACTGGAACGAGCCGTTCCGGTGGAACCGGGCAGCCGAGAAGGCCGGAATCCGCCGCAAGGTATTCTGCGGGTCCATGTGCGACGTATTCGAGAGCGAATTCCCGACCGAGGCCCGAGATCGACTCTGGCAGACCATCCTCCAGACGCAGCACCTCGACTGGCTCCTCCTGACCAAGCGGCCTGATAACATCGCCGCGAACTTGCCGTCGATCTGGGATCCCGAGAAGGGTTGGCCGAATGTCTGGCTCGGATGCACGACCGAGAATGGGGTATATCTTGCATCCCGTCTCGGATACCTCCTGAGCGTCCCAGCGGCCATCCACTTCGTCTCCATGGAGCCCCTGCTCGGACCCCTGTCCCTGCCGACGACGGGCGACTACGGGGCTCTCAGGGCCGCCTACGGCGTTCCTGAGAGGCACCACACGCTCGACTGGGTGATCGTCGGCGGCGAGTCCGGCCCCAACGCCCGGCCGTTCCACCTGGAATGGGCCATGCACCTCGTCAATCAGTGCAAAGCCCATAAGATGCCCCTCTTCGTGAAACAGATGGGGTCGAACCCGTTTGAGTACGGTGTGTCCACCGGGGCCTACGGGAAGAAGGGCGAGGACCCGTCCTTGTGGCCCTCGCAACTCCAGGTGCGGGAGTGGCCGGTGAATCCTCGGACCCCGGTGCTTGCGGACATCCTCCGGGTATAGATAGAAGGCCATGAAACCGCACATCGTCCGTCTCATCGGAGATGACGCTCCGACCTCGACTCTCTACTACGGGCACGATGTTCGGGAAGTCCTGAAAGAACTCCCCGAACAATCGGTGCAAACCCTGTGCTGTTCCCCGCCTTATTGGGGCCTCAGATCATATGGAACTGACCCTTTGATTTGGGGTGGTGACCCCGACTGCAATCACGAGTGGGTAGACTCTTCCGTCACTCGCAAGGGTTCGACCCAAGGGAGAGCCGATCTAGGATCAACGATCATCTCCGTAGGGGGCCCTAAGACCTTAGCCCCCGGACTCGTCAACGATGTCGGGGAAACACACCAGCATCGTAGAGACGTAAGTGCGCAGTGTTCCAAATGCAACGCATGGGCTGGATCCCTCGGCCTCGAACCGACCCCCGAAGCCTTCTGCGATCATCTTGTCGAAATCTTCCGGGAAGCCCGCCGGGTCCTGGCCGACGACGGGACGCTTTGGTTGAACCTCGGGGATTCCTTTAATAGCGGTTCTTCTGGGGGACTCGGAGGTTCCACGTTATCGGGAGGGCAGCTCAATCAGAGCAAAAGTAATCGGCATGGAAGGGAATACATACATTCCCTGAAACCCAAAGACCTCGTGGGTATTCCCTTCCGAGTCGCCTTCGCACTGCAAGCAGATGGATGGTATCTCCGATCGATCATTCCGTGGCTCAAACGGGTTTGTATGCCCGAAGCCGTCCGGGACCGCCCCACACAAGCGACCGAGTACGTCTTCCTGCTCACCAAACAGCCGAGCTACTTCTACGACGCCGAAGCAACCCGCCTCCCCCACGGTCACATCCGAAAGGTCGGGGTAAAAGGAAAGCACACAACAAACATCGTCCCGAACAACACGCCCCACCGGACCTCCGGGCCTGATGGGCTTGGGCAGTCGGAAAGGGGCCGCAACCGCCGAAACACCGACGGGTTCTTCGAGGCGCTCGACGACTACATCGCACACCTGACCAAAATCAGAGATGGGGGCGGCCTTCTGAGCGACGGTGACGGAGATCCACTTGCCTTCCTCGTGAACCCGAAGCCCTATCGAGGGGCTCATTTTGCGTGTTGGCCTGAAAATCTCGTTATCCCTATGATCAAGGCGGGGTGCTCTGAGAAGGGCCATTGTCCGAAGTGCAGGGCCCGGTGGGGGCGGGTCATCGGCGAACGGGACATCCAAGTCACGAAGGTAGAATCGAGGGGGCATTCTCGATTACGCCCCGGGTCGGCTCGGCCGGGCGATAAATACGACCGGGGGGTCCTGGAAAGAGACCCCACCGGAAAAGGCGGGAGCGTTCTCGCCCGGAAACGAATCCCGACCGGGGGGTGGGAGCCCGGTTGCGACTGTGGGCTCGACCCTATCCGAGATGTCGTCCTCGACATCTTCTCAGGGTCAGCCACGACCGGAGTCGTCGCCAACCGGCTCGGACACGACTACATCGGGATTGATCTCAACGCCGAATACCTCCCCCTGGCTGAACGAAGGCTCAAAGGGATCTCCGAAAGCACCTCGTCCAAGGATGAAGAGGAACCCGAGGAGGACATGACGATCGCTGGGATGTTCGGGCCGGAAAAGGGGTAGGAGAGACATGATCCTCTGCAACTGCAACGGCCAGATGACCGGGCCGCCGGGCGAGCTTTGCGACCGTTGGCCCAAGCCGGAACCGGAACCCGAACCTCCACCAGAACGAGAGTTCTCGGGCCGACTCCTCGTCCGGTTGCCGAAGTGGCTTCATCGGTCGCTGATCAAATCTGCCGAACGTGAGGGTGTTTCCCTCAATCAGCATGTCGCAGCCCTGCTTTCCGCTGCGGAAGGACATCAACCATGACTGCATCAGAACTCAAAACCAAGCTACTGGAGGCCCTCGCGGAAGAGATCACCGCCTGCGAAAAAGCCTTCATGGAAGCGGCCGGGCACCCCTACGCATACGACCATGAGGGAATCTTGTTCGTGCTCGGCACTCAAGACCCGGCCGTGAGCCGTCTTGGCGGGGCTTTGGGCGTCCTACACAAATACAGGGGTTTCCTCGAAGTCCAGAGAACGTATCTCCCGGAAGTGTAATGAACCCCCGATCGGAGGCTGTACCCATGAGCACCCCCCACTACGCCGATCTCGCTATCCTCGAAGCGGCCAAGGTCCACGCCGACGAGTTCACCCGGCTCCACGGGGCAGAAGGCCGCCAAGATGAAGCCCGGCACCACAAGCGGATGGCAAGCTGGCTCTACGAGCTAGAGTATCTCCGACAGGCCAAAAGGGCCGTCCGAGTCGCCCTGGCCCACGCCGAAAGCGCCGTTGAAAGTCTGACGGAGAACCTATGACCACCAAAGAAAGCCTTGCAATTTGCGTCGAGTATCCCCTGACAGGGCTCGCACACCTGGAGCATTCCCTTAAGGATTGCCCCCCAGAAAGCTGCCTTCAAATCGACATCCGCTTCGACCCGATACGCAAAGCTTATGGGGCTGTTGTCACGAGCTACGAAGTCCAACCAACACCCCCGGGGGCCGAAGATAAAGCGGAAGAAACCGGCACGGCCACCCGATGGGAATCTCGGGGGAGTACATTCGAGACAGGGCTCGATGATGAAGGGGTTCTATCCACTTTCTGTGTCGGGGAAGCGGATCTTCCTGAAGGTGCAGACTCATGGCACTACACGCACCGGAGGGTAGGGTACGGGGACAGTATTCTGGATGCTATCCACGAAGCCTTTGCGGACGAACCCGTTGAACTCGACCCTGACGGGAATGAGTTTGGCGAGGATTGGTACTAGGGGCCATGAAAGTCGTTCTCCTCGACATCGACGGGGTGCTCAACCACTCCGGATGCCCCCTCGACTGCCCTTGCCGGAAAGACCCCAGGGACATGAGGGAGGACTTCCTCCCTGAACTCGTCGGGCGGCTCAACACCATCACCGACAAGACAGACGCCCAGATCGTCGTATGCTCCACCTGGCGTGTCCGACAGACCATCGAGGAGCTAGGGGCCATCCTCTCGAAGGCCGGGGTCACTGCCCCCGTCGTCGATAAGACCCCTTGGCTGTGGGACAACGTATTCGACCCTGAGGACCCCGAGCGGGCCGAAGAGTACATCTGCGTCGAGAAGAGGGCCGCCAACTGGCTCTGGACCCAACGGTACACCCCCGAAGCCCACCCGGAGCGATACCCCGAGGGCTACTTCGATCGCTGGCCGAGCCCTGAACCCGTCGATGCGTGGGTTATCCTCGAAGACGACCCGAGCGCCCTGTGGGACGACCCCCGGTGCATCTGGGTTCGCGGGAAGGAAGGGCTGACCGACGACCATGTAGGCCGGGCCATCAGGCTCTTGAACTGGGGCACACCATGAAGGTCAACTTCTTCGTTGTCTACGAGGGGGACTCTCCCTCCGGGGGGCACAAGGCCCGTCGAGTCACCGTTGGGGCCACGGACGAGGACCGATGGGACGAGGAGATACGTCTCGGGGCCAACGGGGCCGACGCCTCGACCCTCGTCATGTTCACCGTGACCCGTTTCCTGAGCCAGGACTGGACGGACACTGAGGTTGCCCAGTTTCACATCCCCCCGGGCCAGCCCGAACGGGACGACGCCTTCAACGCCGTCTCTCACCTGGCCGAGATCGCTCACCAGATCCTCGAAGGGAAAATGACCGAGGAGAAGGCACATGAGACCTTTTTTGGGGTAGATGTTGTATGACCGACAAGTGGATCAACCTCACCCCCGCCGAGCCCAAGGGGGAGACGTGGGGCGGGTGGCCCAAGGCAGCCTGGAAAGAGAACAGCACCGCCCTCGTGGCCTATGGCAACGGCGGCGGCCTGGTCCTCGAATACGAGGGGCCACACCTCGACTACGAGATCTGCGAGGTCGGGCAAGGATGGGGCACCGGAGACCTCATGGGTGACCCCCCAAGCGAAGACCCTCACCTGTGGATCTGGGAGGGTAAGCTCGTCAATACGACGAGCCACTATCTTGAGGGGGCCGACGAGTACGACAGCGAATTGAGCGGTGACTGGCGACCCCTCACCGACGAGGAGTGGGCCAAGTTCCGGAAGGGTGAGGACGTCCTGCCGCCCTCCAAGCACCGACCGCGATACCCGGAGGACGAGGAAACCCCATGACCTTCGACGACTGGCTCGATCAAGAGAACCTCGGGACGGAAGAGAATCCGCTCGATGACGAGACCCTCTTCCTCATGGAACGTGCTTTCGACGCCGGGAGAGATGTTGGGGGCAAAGCCGTGTGGGATCGTCTCCGCTCCCAGAAGATCCAGCCCCAGGCATTGCCTATCTACGTCCAACCCATGCCCGAAGGGGCGGCCCCCATCTACCTGAATGAGGAGACCGACGATGCCGACTGACTGCGGCTGCGAGACTCGTGGAGACCGGACCTTCCTCTGCCCGTACCACCAGGGCCGAGAAGACGAGCGGGTGGAGATCCTCGAACGGGTCGAAGCAGCGAAGGAACGTACCCGTGGGGGTTTTGCCTACAGGGATGACTACTACTCTGATGGCGACTACGGAGACGGTGTGGTCGAGGGGCTTCGCCAGGTACTCGACATCCTGAACATCCGAGACAAGGAGTCCGGCGAGGGCGACGGTGAAAGAGTCCCGTGGTTCAGCGACGAGCTAGAGGAAAAATCCAAACCGTGAGAGTCGCCCATCTCATCCGGAAACCCCTCTCAGAAGGTTCCGTCGGCCGGAATGTTTTGATCCATGGGACGGGTGGGATCAACATCGACGCAATCCGGATAGGCATCGGCCGTTTCCCCTCCAACCTCATCCTCATCGGATCGTCTCCCATCGTCTCCCTTGATGAACAGAGCCTCAAGTTGAACATTCACCCGGCTGGTAACGTGGGGCTCTCGAAGATACCCCGAGCTGGCTATGAAGGCGGGTGGGGGGCGGTGGAAAAAAACCCCAACTACTATGGAGACGAGGGTGGGGCATCCCGCTTCTTCAAACAGGTGAGGGCCAACGATGCCGACTGACCGACCCTGCGACTACGCTGACCACAACCCCGATGAGCCGTGCTGGGGCAGGCTCGGGGCGAGAGACGCCGACTACCTGATGCCCAGCGGCAAGCCAGTTATCCTATGGGCTTGTGAAGGCCATGCGAAGATGTGGGCCTGGGGCGTCTACGTCCCGCAAAAGGAACCCGACGATGACTGAATGCCCCTTCTGCCACGGCACCGGACGGCTGTATCGCACCCCCTCGGAAGAGGACGTGCGGTCCAAGCTCAACCTCCTACGGATGCGAGGACTCGCAGATAAGATGTCGAAGGACTTGTCCGAGATAACCGAAGCCCTGAAGAAGGCAGCCGAGGAGCCCGAGGATGACTGAGTCTCGTTTCTTCAAGCAGGTCAAAGCCGAATGAGAGTCGCCCACCTGATCCGGAAGCCGATCGACCAGCCTTCCGTGGCGAAGAACGTCCTCGTCCACGGGACCGGGGCCATCAACATCGACGAGAGCCGGGTCGGTTTCCAAGGTGACGGAGCCTCCGAGGACGGGACCCTGACCCCATATGCCCAACGCCGTCTCCAGAATGCCCGGAAGGGCCGTTATCCGAAGGGGCTCGTCCTCATCCACCGACCCGACTGCAAGCCCGAGAACTGCGTCCCAGGCTGCCCCGTTCGTGAGCTAGATGAGCAGAGCCTCGCAGGAGGGATGCACACGGCCGGGAACAAGAAGCCCTCACGGACATGCTCCCGGTTCGTCCTCTACGGTGATAGCTGGGACGTGACCGTGGAGAACCCCGACTACTACGGGGACACGGGAGGGGCCTCCCGTTTCTTCAAACAGGTGAAACCATGACCGCCCCCGGCGAGAAGATGGGGCTCCAATGCCCCAACGGTTGCGGCGAGCTAGTCTGGGGCGACTTTGACAACCCCGAATTCCTCGGGCCGAAGCTGTCCATCGACCCACGCATCGAAGCCATCCAAGACATCCTCGACAAGCTCGGAGAGCTATGAGAGTCGCACACCTCATCCGGAAGCCGATCTCCCGCGAAGCGGGGACGGTCGCGAAAAATGTCCTCGAACACGGGACCGGCGGGATCAACATCGACGCAAGCCGGATTGCTGCTGACGGCCCGGGAGAAACGAGAGTAGTCAACACTCACAGCCAAGGGAAAAATAGCCACGGTCGGGTTTATTCTGGAGGAGCTTTCGACGAACTTAAAGAAGACCACCAAACCGAGGGGCAAAAGCTAGGACGTTGGCCCTCAAACCTCGTCCTGATCCACAAGCCCGGTTGCCAACAGGTCGGGATCAAGACCGTCAAAGGCGACCCCCGCGACACCGGAGGCCCTCTTGGAGGTACACGCCCCGGCGGCTTTGTGAACGTCGGGTCTGCACTTGGCGGAGATAAACCCGTCAGTCGAGTGTATGGAGGCGAGACCATCGAGGCATGGGATTGCGTCGAAGGCTGCCCCGTTCGAGAACTCGACGAACAGAGCATCCAAGGCGGGATCCACCCCTCAGGCAATAGCGGCAACGCTCCGGGGAGTGGGTTGGGCTATGGCTCCGGCACGACCAGCGCCCGTCTCACACCTAAAGGTTATCCCGACGGCTCCGCCGGAGCCTCTCGGTTCTTCAAACAGGTGAAACCATGACAGACGAAACCGTAGCCAAAGCACCCGAGCCGGACATCATCAAAGCCGAGGACGCCGTGGGGACTCAGTGGCGTTGGAAGGGCGACCCGGACAAGCCGAACCTGTGGCGTCCGGCGTTCCTCGTCTGCGCCTTTAGGGACGACCCCCGGCCCGGAGGCCGGTCGCTACTCAGCATGGCCCTCGAAACCTGTGGATGGATCGGCGAGCCGGGGCACGTCTCTTGGGGTAACGCCGACGCATTCGAGCACTGGCAGTCGCCCGAACGGGGCGAGCAGCAGATCGTCCAGGTGGACCCCGGACATCTGAGACACCTCGTCGAGAAGATCCCAACTTGCAAGATCACCCCCCGGCCCGGAACGCCTCCGAGCGACGAGGACATGGAGCACGCCTATAAGGTTTTCGCCTATCTCCAGATGAAGCTCGACTTTCCTGTCATGCCTCTACCAATCCTCTGCCCGAGGGATCGTATTCTCAGGGAGAAGGATGCCGCCGAAGCTGCTAAGGCCCACTACGAGAGGATCCGGCAACAGGAACAGGACAAGTGCGAGCACCCGGAACAGGTCATCGTCGAAGGCAAAGCCAAGCCCGGTGACACATGGACCATCGGCTGCGGGGGAGGCACCTACTCGACCTGGAAGCCGCCCTTCCGGGTTTGCCGGGCCTGTGGCTACGCCGAAGAAGGCTGGGGCTCCGGCTACTGGAAGCTCGGATCCACCCCACGAGTGCCCGAGATCGAACGGGCAGAGGCCAAGAAACTCATCCTAGGCCGGGCCCTCACCCAGAGAGACCTCTACAAGCTGGAGTACCCCCACCGGTTCACCAACCGGACCGACGAGAACGGCGCTCCGACCCCCCTGTACGCCTGGAAGGAAATCGAATAGCCGTGGCTTGTGATCGATTTGTCTACTGGAAAGGGGAGTACGGCCCCCGGCCGTCCCGGGACACCCTCGGACACATCATCGAGGACTACCTCGGGGGTGCGGCCAAGGAAATCAAGTGGGACAAGGATCGGTTCTTCGTCACCCTCCAAGGGCAAACCTCTAGTCCATTCCGGCGGTCCCAACGGCTCCCTTTGTTGATCGATAGCCTCTGCCGGGTGACCCACCATGATCGGTGGATCGAGGTCTGGCCCGACGGCAAGTGCTGCGACATCATTACCCGTCAGGCCGACGAGTACACGTCCGCCGTCGCTGATGGGCTCCAAGCCCTCCTACTCCGGTTCTACGAGGCCAGTGAGGAGAAACCCAAGAAATGAAAGACGACCACCCGAAAAAAGTCACCTCACACCCGCCGTTTTTCGGGTATTAGGTGGCATGAGCGAGCGACGGCCCACCGATCACCTCGATGAACTCCTGAAGGACAACGGCTATGTCGGGGAGCTTCTCGAAACCCTGACCTATGCCCTGGAAAAGCTCAGGCAAAAGGCCAAGAACGCCACACGGGTCAACACCGCCGTCTGCTACGGACTCCGAACCGAGAGGGCCCAGAAGGACAAGACCACAAAGTCCGGGGACGAGGTCAACACTGGGATTCACCCGAACTCGTCCGACTACGAGGCCGCCCACGTCTTCCTCGACTACAAGGGGATCCCGAGGACCGAGGAAATGCCCGAGGGGCAGTCACCGAGAACCCTCACCCTCGATAAACGGGTCCGAAAGCTCGCCGAATGCGACTGGGAACTGAAGTGCGAGTACGACACGGCCATGAACTTCCTCGACAAGGCGAAGGTCCGCCGAGGCGACGGCAACGTGTTCAGCCTCGTCGGACGCATCAACGAATTCGCCATGAATCTCCGAGAAGAAGCCGCCAAGCCCGATCAGACCGAGGAAAAGGCCCGGAAGCTCCTCGACGACTACGGCATCACCTCGGAAGGGAACACCCTGGTCGAACAGGTCAAGGAAGCACTCAACAGGCTCTCCACCGAGACCGCAAAAACAGGACTCGCGACCGGGCTGATCCTCAAGGCAAAGCAATGGGATGAGGCCATGATCAAGCTCGATGCCCTGGAAACCCCACGACAGAGCGATGAACTCGTCATCCTCTCCCTCGCCAGTCGTATCGAGACACTCGGCAAGCGGGCTAACCCCAATACCCTGCAAGCCGAGCACGCCATCTGGAAAGCCCTTGATGACATCGAAATCCCGAAGACCGGACTCCCCCATAACTCCCGGGATAACCACCGAAACCTCTCCCTCGCCGACCGGGTCCAGATCCTTGTCGCCAACACCAAGCGGAACAACAAGGCCCTCGACGACTACCGGGACGCTCACGCCTACCTCGATGAGCACGGGGGCGAGCTAGAGCCCGGACAGGCCCTCACCGGGAGGTTGATCAAGTACATCAACAAGCTCAAAAGGGACACTAGCAAGGCCGCCGACGACTACGCCGAGGCCATGGACTACCTCGACGCACACCAGATCCCAGCCACCATCGACACCGACGACATGGTGCAAGAAGAGCTGAAGTTCATACCCTTGACCAAGCGGATCATCGCTTTCACACAACGACAAGTCGCACACGCCACCGGGATCACCGAAAACCAGCCGATGTGGAAGGACGTCTGGCAGGCCCGGAACACCTACCCTCACGTCGAAATCATCGGCATCCCCGTCACCAGGGATCTCGACAAAGCCAAGCCCTGCCCACTCGCCATCACCTGTACCAAGTGCAACTCCTCGATGGTCTGGACCGAAGCCCGACCCGCAAAGCCCCGAAAAGCCCTCTACTGGATCAACGACCACACCCACGCCACGAAGACCGCCGACCCCCTCGCCGAATACGAAGCTGATATGACCGGGAGATAGATCCGTGAACGCTGCCGGTAGAGCCCCTATCCGCTCCCAAGGATATGAGCGATCTCCCGTTAGACCCTCTATAGCCCTCCTAGGGCATGAGCGATTCCCTTCTCCGAAAGCGACTGATCCGCCTGGCTCAAGAAAACCCTAGCCTGAGAGCCGACCTCCTACCCCTGCTCGGAATCACGAGGACCGCAGCGACACCCCGGAAAAGACGCTTGCGGATCGAGCAAATCCAAAAACAGATGGAAGATGTACGAAGGGGCCTCTATGAGGACATCGAAGACTTCGGTCGGATCCGGCTGATGAGCGATACCCTCAGAAAGACCGACGACATCATAAAAGAACTCGGCAGCCTCGCGAAAACATTCGATGCCGTCGATCACTACGTCGAGACCTAGAGACCCTTGACCTCGATCCACGCCCTCCCCACCACCGGATCGTAACAAGCCAACAAGTCGACGCCCGTTAGTCGGCCTGCCTTCCGAAGCAACGTCGCCAAACGATCGACCTCCGGCACCACCCGGTTCTTCGGCGTCTGCAACAGCAACACACCAACCTCCGGCTCCGCCACTACCTGAAACCCTAGACCCCACAACCACTCCACCGTCTCACTACCACGAGACCCAGGACGACCTCGACTACCAGGACGATAATCCGCACGGGGTAACCCGAAAGCCTCGTCTAAGACCCCTAGACGGCCCTCAGTGCCCTCCGGAGACGCCCATAGGGCCGAGAGCCATTCCTGCTCCGAAGCTCGTTCAGCGTCCGTCAGGAGCGTCCACAACGCACGCTCCTGCTCGACCAGATCCCAGTCCTCGTCGGCACTCCAAGGCAACGTACCACCACCCGCCGCCTCCGTCCGACCCCGCAAGAGCTTGAGCGCCACTTCACGATGACGTTGTGCGTCCTCCTGGCTCATATCCCCAGCACTTTACCGAATTTTCGGGGGGCTAGTTAGCCCCGTTTTGGGGTAATAGAATCAAGATCCCATGACACTCAACCCCGACTCCCTCGCACCACTCCTCGCTGAGATCCCGGACACCATCACCTTCCGCATAGGCACACCAGATAAAACAGCCTTCGGAAATACCCCCGAGGAGCAAAACACTAACCTAGACGACTTCCGCAACGCCGGATGGCAAGTCGACGAGTACGACAAAGGAATCGTCATCACCAGACCAACCAACAAGCCCAACAAGGACGAGATCAAACGGGCAGCCTACAAACTCTGCCGGATCCGACACCTCGACCCCGACGAGCTGGTCACCCTCCCTATGGACGCCGAAGGACACGCCGTCATCCGCAGAGGCCCTAGATGGACCGAAGCCGCCAAGGAAATCAGAGCACACATGGAAATCCAGACCGCACTGAGACCCTAGAACCATGAAGGCCACCGCCAGATCCATCGGACCACTCGACGAGAACGGCATCACGCCGGGAGGCTCCCTCTACGTGATCAGCTACCAGATCACAGACTCCGAGAGGAGCCGGAAGCCGCAAGACTACTCCGGGGCGGAGTTCATACTACAAGCCATCGAAGACTTCCACTCCGACCTCGAACGACTCGGTGAAAAACCCATCATAGGCTCCGCCACCGTCGATACACGCCGAGACCTCAATAAGAGCTACTCCTCCATCACTGTCAGCTTCAAAGGAACCCGAACCCAGCCCAAGGACAGCCAGGAAGCCGACCCCGACAACCCTCCGGCGGCCCAAGGGGACGGCCCGGACGAGGACCCCTACGGCATGTGGCCCCTAGGACGACCCCTGGACGACCCCTCCGACGACCCTGAACCCGACTCCTGGAGGCGACCCCCCGAAGGGGACGGGTCGCCGTGTCAGGAGGACATCATCTCCGCACTCGTCGTAGCCGTCCGAAAAGCAGCCCCGAGCCCCGCCGTCACGAACGATGAGACGAGACGGCTCACCGCAGCCCTACGGATCCTACAGGCCATGACAGAAGACGAGTTCAACGACATCGACCGACGGAGGGTGAAGGACACCCCCTCTATCGGGTAAGGGCTAAGATAAAAAGGGGGCTTTCGGAACCTTTCCCACCTGTGGATGCCCTATTGACCCGCACCACAAGGGAGAGTATAACTCCGCCCCAATGCCCCACCCACCGCTCTGGTCCCTCCGTTTTTCGGTAAGGTGTGCTGAGAATGGTAATTCACCTAGGGCTCCGTCCGTTCAGGTACGGCTATTAAAGATGCACGAAAAAGGAGACATACATTGCCGACAAACAAAAACGAAGTTCCTGAAAACCCCATACCAATCCTTCAAAGCCGATATCAGGATGGGGATCATCAGATTGAGATAACCCCGATAGGGTATCAGGTACTCGACACAGGTGCTATCTACACGTCCGCCCGGTCACTGCTCCAAAATCTGACTGGGCACCCGAAGGCCCGGAACTGGACGCTCGGTCGCTATTTCAGGCTGGACCGGCCTGACGGCCCGGCCCCGCTCCCCGGAGCTACGATCCTCGACATCTTCGGCCACAAGCCTCGCCCGGTGGGATCGACGGGGCTGACGGTGGATCGGCAAGGTGTAATCCGGTTGCACCAGAGCTACGGGCTGACCATTGCAACGAGGCATCTCGGCATCGACCTCACCAACCGTTCCAGGGAGGTTCAGAAGCTCTTGTTCCACGGCTTCGGCTCCCGCATCTTTGCGGCGGGCTACGACCCCAATGAGGTACTTCAAGAGGTCTTCAAGGGCATCCTGGCTCGGAACCACGGCATCTGTGCATGGGATGAGCGTAAGTCGAGCTTCGGCCACTACGTCCACATGGTCTGTGGGTGCGTCCTGGCGAACTATCACCGCCGGGAACAACGCCGCCGATCCATCGAACAGGTGGGCCTGACCGTCTCCCCTGTACCAGAGAAACGCTCACAAGCTGTAGGGGATGCTCTCTCAGACCAGCCACCGAACCCCCTGTGGGGTGCCCCCAAGCAGGACATTCCACTCTGGGTCGAGAGAGACCTCGTGGCCCACCTACGCACCAGTGTGGGCAGACGTAAGAGGGCCGAGGCAGCCCTGGCTATCAAGCTCATCCCGCTGGCTCGTCAGGGCTTGACCCGGACGGAGATGGCAGCGGCCCTAGGGGAATCCAAAGCTCACGTAAGTAAGGGTCTGGCCTACTTGAAGGCAAAGACTAGGGAATGGGCTGAACCCTGATGCCGAAGCGCAAAGACGAGGGTGCTCCGGCCTGTGGTGGGTGTGGGGTAGTAGGTCAGGCGGACCTCCCTGGTCCGCTATGTCCGGAGTGTTGGTTGGCCGTACCCTTCGAGGTCAAAGCGGACTACGTTCAAGCGGAGACCCTCCACCAACGAGCACCGTCCCCTGAACTATTCGACGAGGCCCGACTCGCTCTCGTCCTCGCCGCCCGCATGGAGTACCGGATGACTGTCCTCCAAAGGCTGTGGCGAAAGACATGGCGCAAGAAGTTCGAGGCCAAGTATCGACTCGAACACGAACTAGATCGACAGGCAGCCCAACACCGGGAGGAGGGGTTCACCGATTAGAGATACACCTCCATTTTGTTCAGGTGTCCAACTGTTTATTAAGGCAATAAGCATTCGAGTCTAGTTCTGCACCCTACTGAGAGGGGTCGCGTAAGTGACTGATACTTTATGTGTAGGTTGTGGTGCGACAGCGGTTGAGTCTATCCCGGTAGGATCCAAAAGCGCACTTAGTCCGTCGATTACTCTTGACACTAAGGGTGCTACTCCACTGAACGAGACGGGCTTATTCTCACTGTAAATCCCGGCCCGGTCAAACCCCATAGGGGAAACCAGCTAAGGTGAGAATATGGAACCGCTCGATTAAGTCTTGACACGGGTTCCGATCCCCAAAAAGGCCGTATTGAAACTGCATTAAAAATGCGAAGCAACCGGGAAACCCCCGTTCGGAACCTGATTACCCTGTTCCACCTACAGGGAGTGGTGCCAGGAGCCGGACGGACCCAGGAGGAGGGAGGAGGGGGGAGGGGTTTGATCCGACGAAGGGGGTCGATCCCTATAAAAAATCGGTTTTCGGTGGGGTTTGACTCCCCGAAGTGATTTTGATTTTGGGATTCCTAGTCTTGAGGTGGCGACCACATCAGTCTTGAGGTGGCCGAGTGAGTTCTTGAGCGACGGCCCAGCAGACGGCCCGGATAGCGGCATCGGAGACGGCCATGATGGTGCCATCGCCTTTGGGTGTGCTTTTGAAGGCTGCGGATGCGCTTTCCATGAGTCGTGCTCGTAGTTCAGCGGCGGCGAGAGTTGGTGAGTGTCGGATGGGTGGTGCCGTCTGCTCGGGGCCGGGGGAGGGGATACCCAGGAGCATATCGACTCGGTGTCGTAGTTTGGTCCAGGAGGCCCGGTCGACGAGTATGCCTATGCCTTTTGTGCCGCCTCTCCGGAGGGAGAGCATACCGGAGACGTAGTGTACGAGTTCGAGGGCTTGGTTTTCGGCGTCGAGTGCTCCTCCGGAGGAGAGGATGGGGCCCATGTCTTTTGTGGGTCCTGGTTCATCTCGGTCGAGGGCGACGATGGCGGCGGTCCTCGAAGCCTCCTCCAGGGCGTAGACGAGTCGTTCGATGAACGCCTGTACGGTCTCCTTTGGTTCTTTCCCTAGGCGTTCACAGAGTTCTTTGACGGTCTCGCCGGGGGCTGGTGGAGTTTTGGGGATCTGCGGGGTTTCTTTTTTGGGGGCCATGATTGGGGATCATACCCCTCGGATGCGGTTCCGGATCAAGCGTGGGCCTTAGATCGTCTGATGGGTTGTCGGTTTTTTTCTTGTCTGAGCCGGGGGATCAGGTGTGTGCGTAGGTGGGGTTTCTCGTTTGCCAGACGGATGGGCTTGGAACGGAGCTGATCTGTCAATGGTGTTCGTGTCGGGTGTCTAGCGGCCCCAACTTCGGGAGGGGTCGGGGGTCTGTAGGTAGGGTTCTGCGCAGATTTTACAGAGACCGATCGTTTTAACGTGTCCGCAGCCGACGAGGACGAGCTGGTATTCGGGGCGGGGGTTTTCACAGCAGACACAGGAGTCGGGGCCGTGTTGGTCGTTCCGTTCGAGAGGTACGACGAGGAGACCGGGGTTCATCTCACCATAGGGTGAGGGATAGGGGGTCTAGTGGATGGTGGCGTCGGGTGGCATCTTGTCGCAGGGGATGGTGGTGAGCCCTTGTCCTCCGTACTCCATCCAGACGTTCCACTCGCAGGCGGCGAAACAGTTGCCGTAGTCGTCCTTGAAGTAGACGAGGTTCTTCTGGCACTGGGTGGCGGAGTTGGGCTCCGCAATGGCCTCCACGACGTCCTGTTTCTCTTGGACGCAGGAGACCAGTCCGAGGACGATGATGAACATGACGATCGGGGCGGCACAGAGGGCGAGCCCCTCTGCGATGGGATGCCGTAGGATGTTGTCGATGGTGTTCTTCATGGCTCCCGGTCCCAGCCGTAGGCGAACTTGGATGCCCCGTACCGCTGGGGGACGTCCTCGATCTCGGCCCGGCTCTTGTTTTTGTGAGACGCTGGTCATGGTTTGTCCTTTACTCCCCCGCAGGGGTAAACCGCACGGATGGACACTCAATCCCCATGCACTCGACGATCCACCCGGCGGCCCGGAACTGCGGGAAGACGGACTTCCAGGGGATCTCGTCTCCCTTGGCGAAGACCCAATGGTAACCCTTCCGGATTTTCGGGCCCGCGAGCAGCGTAGCGTTCCATCGTTTGATTGGGTCGGTGAGGAGGCCGATCTCCTCGTGCTCTGCTTGCGAGACGTGTTCCCGGCCGTGGGCTTCGACCTCCCTGGGGGTGAAGGGCCGGGTCGGGACCGCGTAGATCCAGTCGTGGGGATGTGGGTTCATGGTTTATCCAGGGGTTTGAAGGTCATCGACGCCTTTTGGACTTCCTCCATCCGGCCTATGTCTCGGAGGATGTTGAGGAACAGGACTCCTTGGCCGATGGCGTCGTCGAGGGCTTTGTGGGTGTGCCTCGGGACGGTGGCTCCCACGGCCTTAGCGTAGGCTGGGAGCTTGAACCAGTGCTTCGGCATCCTCCTCTTGACCGCCTTCATGTAGGGTACGCCGAGGGTAGCGGCTGCGTAGGACTTGATGTCCACGCAGGAGAAGCCGAAGGGGTCACCGGAGATGCCGAAGGCGACGTTGTACCAGTGGACAAAAGTGAAATCAAAACCTGCTGGGTACCCTACGAAGACGGGTCGGCTCGGCAGGTTGTCGAGCCATTCGCAGAACTTGGGGATGCCGACTTCGGGCTGGTACGGGTTCTTCGTGGCGTAGGCGTAGGCTTCGGGGTGGGAGACCCACCAGGCTGCGGTGTCCGGGTCAGGTTTGGCCTCGGGCAGGGGCGAGAGGTTGATCTCGAAGGTGCTGATCGGGATGTACCGTTCCCCGGCGTTTTCTCGGTTGGGGTCGAAGGCTGCGGCTCCGAGGGAGAGCATGGAGTTGCGTCCGGGGATGGGGCCGTCGGCTTCGACGTCTACGGAGACGTAGGTCTCTTGGAAGGTCATGTTGTCACCCTGGGGGTCGGATCCATGCGAGGATGGTGTCGTACTCGATCTGTTCTTTTTTCCAAACGAAGCGGAAGAAGCCCCCTTTCCCAACCACGCTGGCACCGAGAGTGAAGTTTGTGTTCTTGGGCATACTTTCGATCACGAAAGCAAGGTCATCCAAGCACACGGTGCATTTCTCGGGGAGTGTTTGGGAACTTCCCTGGTAGGCTGCGGAGATCCCTCCTCCGGGCAGCGGGCGATTGTGTGCTTGCACGGTGACATCTCCCACGACCCGTTTCATTCGGGAGTCGTAGCCCTCGATCTTGATACCGAAGGAAGCAGAGATGCGTCCGATGAGGGCCCGGTCGGCGGCGGTGGAGTTCAGGAAATCCACCGCTGCCCGGACTTCGTGGGAGAGGAGGTTCCAGGTATGCTGGTTTGGTGGCGGGGCACCCAAAGAAGGAACCCCCTTCCGGAGTTGGGGAAATCGGAGCGAGGCACCCTCCACTTGCAATACGACTTCCCCGGGGTATTCACGGACTTCGACGATACCGGGGTAGGTCTTGAGGAACTGGAGGGCTCCTCGGATGTCCGTTTCTCGAATCCGCAGGGGAAGGTCATCGAACCCGGGGTAAGTGACTTGGGCGATGCAGGGCCCTCTGAGGGCTATGAAAGAACCCTCCCGGCATTCGACGACGGGGAAGTTGCGATGATCTGTGGCGAAATACTCCAGGTACTTGAGGATGTCAGCCAGGTGTCTCGTGGGGAGTGATACCGAAACCGATTGTGGAGGAGGCGGGGGGAGAGGTGTGTTTGCCGTTCCGGGGGGCTCTCCAAGCGGCCAGCCACCCCAGGATGATGTTGATGTCATGTCTGTTTACTACCCTATTTTGAGTCAGAAGAAGATCAGTCCAGTCAGATTTTCCTACTCATCAGGCTTTCCCAGAGGCCATCCGTCCCAGGGGAGTTCCGACTTGGGGGGAAGGTCTGTGATGATGAACGTCCCCACGATACGGGTAAGGGGAAAACGGATGGTAGCCTCACAGTGGATGACATCGTCCTTGGTCGTGACTTCGATGTTGGTAACGCGGGGGATGAAGTCACCCCCGAGGGCTTTCACGGCGTCATTGAGCTTGATCAGGCCCTTGTCGTAGGCTGCCTGGAGGGCTTCCAGGTAGGCGTCCGAGACTTCGGGCTTGGGTTTGGAGAGTCCCCACTTGGCGTTCATTCGGGATGTCCCTTCGGGCTCGGCGGCCCTCTTGTGGGATTTGGCCCACGGATCGGTCAGGGGGAACGCACTACTACCTGTAGCGGGGAGGGGGATCTCGCCGCAGGGATTCAGCTCGATCCAAGTCGGGGATTGACACAGATCGGGTTTCAGTTCTCTCCAGCCCGCTGCGTCGATGACGGAATCCGAGCCCTCATCGGTGATGGTCTCCCAGGTAGGGCGTTTCCCGGCCCCTTGGGACACGAGAACCTGTCCCTCTTGGGCGTCAGGGGGGTCGAGGTGGTCTCCGATTTGAAGCATCGAAGACGGCTTTGGGGCCTTCGACTTCCTTCCTCGAAGGGACTTGATGAAATTTCGGAGGTTTTCCTTCATTCCGGTGCTCCTAGGGGCCAATCATTCCAGTCCTCGGCCGGAATTTCGACCTTTTCCTCAACTTCGGGTTTTTTTTCGGGGATCACCACGAAGTTGTAGCCTGTTCCGGTCCGATTCGAGCCCCCGGCGAGGGGTACGTCGCCCCATCCGAGCTTGTAGGCCAGGTCTTTGGCCGCCTTCAGGTGGTTCGCGTCCTCACTGAGGTTGTGATCCCAGTTTGACCAGACCCGGCCGCTGATCGCCTGAGCTAGAACGCGGGCTCCCCGGGTATCCGTCGGCCCTCGGAACTTCGTTTCGATCGATTGGGTCACGATCAGTCCAACATCTCGTACAGGGCGTCTAGGTCGTCATCTAGTCCTCTTTGTAGTGCTCGACCATCTCGGCTACGCCTTCGAGGACTTCTTTGCCGATATCCCGTTTCTCCGGGACGAACATGATGTAGACGTAGCCGTTCTCGACAACGATCTCGGCGTTGTGTTCGGGAGCTTGCTTGGCGAAGGCTCGGAGCCATATCCCCGAGGGATCATCCATTCGGGCGGTTGAGCAGAAGAGATATCGGCCTTCGTAGGCGAGTTTTCGGCATCGATCCCAGTCGATCATCGGGTCCATGCTGATCCTACTCGGATTTGGGGTCTTGTTAGCCCTCAATCCTCGGGCTCCCCTTCGGGACCTCCTAGAGGCCAATCGCTCCAACCCTCTAGTGGCTTCCGGGTGGTCTCCTTCCAGCCTTCTGGGAGATCGGGCTTGGGCTTGGGCATCGTCATCGTCATGGTTGGGGTGGTTTGTATGGTCTTGAACCCTGCTGCCCAGGTTCCGGGCACATAGGGTTTTGGGTTGGTGTGGGGGTCTGCGAGGTCCCATGTTGCCCCGACCGGCGGAGCAGTGAAATTGGGGCGGGGCATCGCGTCGAGCTTTGCCGCGAGGGCTTTGATGGTCTCTTCGTCCAGGGCACCACCCTTGATGCTCAGGTGGTCGTGGGTTGCGGTTTCGAGGAGTTCTAGGATCCTCTTGTCCTCCGCCTCGAAGTCCTCGACCTCTAGGGGTCTGATATGGGCCATGACGGTGTAGCCCATCGAGACCGTCGAGACCGTCCCCTCGGGGGGTAGCCACTCATCGGGTACCTCGGCCATGAACTCTCGGGTGAACTTTTGGCCTCCCCAGTCGCGGATGTCGGCGTTGAATAGCTCCTGAGCAGTCTTGGGTCGGGCTTGCGTGGCGATCAGGGCCGGGACGATGAGGGCGGCGAAAGAGGGGGCCGACTTCGGCTCCGGGTAGACGAGGAGATCCCTCATCCGGTTGGGGGCTGCCAGGCGAGGCTCTCCTGGGGCTGACACCCGCCATTTCAGGTTTTGCATGTCGGCGGGCATGGGCAGGTCTTCGGGCTTGCCGGTGGCGTTGGCGACGTCTTCGTCTGAGAGGGTGTGGAGGGTGCCTCCAGGCTCCCACTCCCAGGCGGGATCCTCGGTGTAGTGCGGGACCCGGTGTGATTTCATGGTCGGAGGAGAAATCCCGGGACGGTTGCAGCGAGGCATTGTGCCTCTTTTTCGTGCCCATTATGGACGAGGCATACGAGGTTCACTCGGAAGGTACCTTCGACATCCCATCGGGAAACGTCTCGCGGTAGGGGTGCTTCTTTCCGGAGAATCCTGGCATCGTGTTCAGCGTTGGTCAACCACTCCCTAATCCGGTCTGGTGTTGGTTTGCTCATAGGATCTCCAAGGGGTTTTGTCCCCAGTTCTCATCCTTCCAGGGCACTCCCGTTTATGGCTTGCCGCTCTCGCGGAGCTTCGGCTTCCGCCTGATCTGGATGTGGGGTTTCAACCAAGGGTAGAAGGCGTCGACCTTCCCCATGATGCTGTCGATCCCCTCTTGGAAGTCCCGCCCCTCACCGGTCAGGAGACAAGCGGCGATGCCGATGTGGACCGTGGTGGGGTTCCACTCACTGTAGATGTCGAGTCGGCTGGCGTTCAGGTACTCTTCGCCGTCCCCGCCATCCGTGATGGGGGTCAGGTTGGTCAGGAGCCATGCTGTCGTTCGCTTAGGCATCTCGGACCTCCTTGGGTGACGCTTTGGGCCCCACCTTCTTCCGGAGCTTTTTCAGCCGCTTCTTTGCTGTCACGAGGCACCCCTTCTGGTAGTCGATGTCCCCTTCGATCTCGCACTCCAGGCATTCGGCACAGAGGTTGGTGCCCTCAAAATCCGGGTCAGGGTCCGAGAACGCGGGCTCGTCGCAGAGCATACAGAGCCTGGGCTTATCGGTCATGGTTCATCTCCGAAGGAATGCCGCTGCGGTCTTCCAACCGGGGGCGAGGATCTTGGTGCCGTCTTTGGACAGCCAGCCCCTCGCCTTGGCGTACTCGGTGTAGGGGCTCGCATCCATATCTAGGGTTCCCCCGTGAATCTGAATGTCACACCAATGGACGAGGTAGGTCCGGGTGTACTCATTGAGGAAGGCTTCCTCACCCGCGGGGCGGTTGGTGTACGAGGCTTTTGGTTTTTGAACTGCCATGTCTATCTAGTACCCGAAAAAGGTTCCAATAGCGTGCCTATGTTTTCAAACAGGTATGGATGACGAGTCTCTCCGTAAGGCCCTCGTGAGATTGGCCCATTCGAGGCCGGAGCTTAGGCCCCATTTGCTCCCAATCCTCAAGCAAGGGGTTTCCATACATTCCGGGACGGGAATCGTCATCGCGACCCAAGACAAAGCGATTTTACATACCCCCCAAGGCGGGAACAAGATCGATCTCCGTGCCGATGTAACAGGGAAAGTGCCGGGTCCCGGGTACTACACGGCGGATTACATCGGGAAAGGGACGAAAATCTCGCTCTCGAAGATCAAGCCAACGAGCAAAGCGAAGCTGTTGCAGAAGTACCAAAAACTCGTTGAGAAAGGGACCGCCACACGTCCTGCGGAAACCGGATCCCCTGGCCTTCGTGGTTATCAGCGACGTGTGAATATGTCCCGTGCGGGTCAACAAGCAGCCCTCCGACGGGCCCAGTACATGGTGGACCTGCTCAAGAAAAGCCCCTGATCTAGGAAACCTCTGCCAGGAGGATCTCGGCCTCTTCCTCGGCCCCCATAACCCAAGCCTCGATGGTCTCGTCCCCTCGGAAGATGGCAGCAGCGAACCTGTGGTTGCCGTCTTGGACGGGCCAGTCCACGTAGCAGCCCATGTCGGGGATGCCCACATCGAGATCGATGGGCTTGGGGTCCCTGTGGACGACAAAGTAGGCGACCCGTTCGATGTGATCCTGCCGGGTGAAGCTGAGATATTCGCCTTCGGAGTACCCGTCTGCCGGGTCTCCCCTGAGGCGACCTTGGTCGATTGCCTCCTGCACCTCTTCCCTCGTGATGGGGCCATCGAGGATGTCGGCCCAGCACACGCCCTCGAAGGGATCACACCACTCCCGGAGCTTCGTGATGGAGATGGTCGTTGGGGTTTCCTCAGACATCGTCCTCACCCTTGCAGTGCGAAAGCCACTGCTTTGCGGAGGTCAAACCAGGGGACGGTGATATCGGCCCACGGGACTTCGGCGATCATCTTGTACTTCTCCCAGTTGACGAGGTAGCCGTGCTCGTGGGTAGCCCCGACGACCAGAGACGAGTGCAACCCCCAGTCCGGAGACCACCCGGAAATCCCTACCGGACGACCTTCAGCCAGCCGACCCATGATCCACTCTGGACAGTGGGGTCCGTACTGCGTGTGGAGCCCGAAGAATCGCCACGCCTTTTGGATGCCGAGACAGGACCCGTACCGACATCGAGTGAAGTCCACGAGAAACTCGAATTCGGGGGTGTCCAGTTCGACGAGGGGGGTGTCGTCCAGGAACCGCC
>Ga0307376_10001205_pt1 | contig 28697 bp, 24 predicted proteins | sample TR2MG_FD_202536 | JGI IMG/M metagenome (GOLD analysis project Ga0307376, IMG submission 202536) | Soil microbial communities from Risofladan, Vaasa, Finland - TR-2 | ecosystem: Environmental > Terrestrial > Soil > Coastal area > Acid sulfate soil | place: Finland: Risofladan, Vaasa | collected...
CACTTCTCTTCCTTGAAATGGAAAAGATTTTATACCTACTGCGCTTGGACCACCCGTACCGTTACCAAGAGGATCGCCCCCTTGAATCATAAAGTCTACGATTACTCGATGAAAGTTTATTCCGTTATAGAAACCTCTTTTTGCTAAAAACAAGAAACTTGAAACTGTCAGTGGAGCATCCTCGTCGAATAAGGTAAGATTGATATCTCCTTTAGTTGTTATTATTTTTACTTTTGTCATAATACTTGTCTAATGCGGTATTATAAAAAAATATTTTTAAAAAATATTTATCCTCTAGAAACAAAAGATTATCGCAACAAAATATAAAAACTTTTAACTTACTAGAGATAAAACAGTTTTAGAATACATTAAAAGTTCAGTAAATGCCCAATAAATATGCTAAAAAAAAACGATATTTCTTATTTCTTTGATCCTAAAAGCATTGCAATCATAGGTGCGAGTTCAAAACCAGGAAAAGTAGGATATAATGTATTGAGAAATATCGTCGAATCAAAGTATAAGGGCAAATTATTCCCTATTAATCCTAAAGCAGAAGATATCCTTGGATACAAATCATATAAAAGTGTACTAGATGTTCCAGAAGAAATAGACATAGCTATATTCGTAATTCCCAGTAAGCTTGTAAACCTTATAGCAGAAGAATGCGGAAAGAAAAAGATAAAGGGATTAGTTATTATCACTGCAGGTTTCAAAGAAATTGGCGGATTAGGAATTACTCGAGAACAAGAATTAGTCCAAACTGCTAAGAAATATAACATGAGAGTTATTGGACCTAATTGCTTAGGCTTAATTGGTATAAATTACAATGGTTCCTTTGCGGCTAATACTCCTAAAAAGGGGGAAATAGCTATGATTTCTCAGTCAGGAGCCATGTTAACGGGAATGATGGATTATTCCATGGATCAAGCATTCGGATTCTCTTGTAATATAAGCTTGGGTAACAAAGCGGATATGGACGAGGTTGATTTTATTGAATATCTTGCTAACGATCCAAATACAAAGGTAATTTTATGTTATTTAGAAAGCATTGAAGACGGAGAAAAATTTCTTCGAGTCGTTCCTAAAGCGGTACGTAAAAAACCGATCATTATTTTAAAATCAGGAGTTAGTGCAGCAGGTGCTCGAGCTGCTTCAAGCCATACTGGAGCTTTGGCAGGATCTGACATAGCTTACGATTTAGCTTTCAAAAAGTGTGGAGTTTTAAGAGCAAATTCAATTGCAGATCTTTTTGATTATGGAGAAATTTTTTTGTATCAACCTATACCAAAAAAAAATTCCTTTGCTATTGTCACTAACGCTGGGGGTCCAGGAATTGTGGCAACAGATGCATTTGAAAGAGAAGGATTAAAATTTGCTCAATTTTCTGAACCAATTTTACACTTGTTAAGAGAAAATTTACCCACTGAGGCTGCAATATTTAATCCAATAGATATAATAGGAGATGCATCGCCTGAACGTTATGAATTTACTATTAAAACTATTTTTGGATTAAACCACGAAACAGACCAAGGCTCTCTCGAAGAAGAAGATATAACAACCCATGGTGCTCTAATTATTATGAGCCCCCAAGCTCAAACAAAACCAGCTGCTGTTGCAAAACTAATTTATGATATAACCTCGAAATCTTTATCTGATAAACCGATTGTGTGTGCGCTCATAGGTGGAGTTTCTATGACAGAAGCTACCAAATATTTAAAGCAGCACCACATACCCTGCTATAGATTTCCCGAAGGAGCTGCCAAATCACTTAAAGCTATGGTAATATATAATGGCTTTCTAAATAGACAAAGTATAGACGATTTAGAGGGAGCAAAATTTGAAGTAGAACAAGAAAAAGTAGCAGAAATATTCGAAAAAGTCAGAGCCGATGGGAGAACAGTTCTGTTAAGCCATGAAACGAGTGAAATTTTCGATATTTATGGAATTATCTCACCTAAATCAAAATTAGCAACAACACCAGCAGAAGCGCGAAAATTGCACCAAGAAATAGGAAAATCTGTTTTAAAAATAGTTAGCCCCAATATTATACATAAAACTGATGTAGGGGGAATAATCTTAAATGTTGAAACCGAACAAGAAGCTTTCGAAGCGTATGTACAAATCATTGAAAATGCTAAGAGATATGGACCCCAAAACGCCCGTATTTATGGAGTCGAGGTCCAAGAAATGATAGATCTTAAAAAAGAACTAAAAGTGAATGAAATTATTATCGGAATGTCTAGAGATCCACAATTTGGACCTCTATTGATGTTTGGGACAGGAGGAATCTATGCTAATTTCATGAAAGACATATCTTTTGCGTTGTCATATAAGTTCACTAAGGAAAGTGCTAAAGAATTAATCGAAAACACTAAAATCTATAGTTTATTACAAGGAGTTAGGGGAGAACCCGCTTCTGATATTAATGCGATAATAGAAGTTTTGTTAAGACTATCACAACTTGTAAACGATTTTCCAGAGATATTGGAATTAGATATCAATCCCCTACTTTCATTTGTTACAGGGTATAGTGCAGTTGATATTAAAATTACTATTTCGCGTTAATAAGGTTAATATAATTAATTTTAAAATAAATAAAAAAAAAATTAAATAAAATAAAAAATTAGAAAAAAAGTGAGTAATGTGGTAAAAGCGTTTTATTTGTGCTCTTTAAAAGAAAGAGCTGGAAAAAGTTTTCTTTCTATTGGTTTTATTCAAAAATTACAGAAAGAAGGGAAAAGATTTGCGTACTTTAAACCGATTGGGTGCCCAAGAGGTGCATATAGTTCCAAGGCGGACAAAGACATTGAGTTCATTTTACAAACTGTCTATAAGAATCGAAGCACTTACGATTTAGTTTGTCCAGTTTCTATTCCTGATTCATACTATATTGATTTAATTGATTCTAGCAAAAAACTAGAGTATATAGAAAAGATAAAGTCGGCATACGACAAAATCGTTAAGGATGTTGATTATGTAATAATAGAAGGAGCACCTTCAATTCGAAAATTTGTAAGGGTAGGAATCGATGATGTCAGTATCGCAAAAGCTTTAGGCATAAATGATTTAATCTATATCTCTCCCGAATCTTCAGATAATTGTATAGATAATATATTTTTCACGAAAAATTACTTTGAATTCAGGAATGTTAGGATATCTGGAATTATTTTTAATAAAATAGACCTTGAATACATAGCAAGAATCAAAGAGCTTCAAAAAGAACACATTGATAAGTATAACTTACCGGTTTTAGGGATAATAGAAAGGAGCATTGAATTATTTTCTCCCAGAGTGAGTGAAGTGATTGAAGCAATTGGCGGAGAATTTATTAATGAAGTGGCGTCAGCAGGCTTGAATAATATTGTCGAAACTATCATCATCGGAGCTATGAATGCTCAAGCTGCTCTTAAGTATTTAAGGCAAGTTAAAAAAGCAGCTGTAATTACAGGTGGAGATCGCGCAGATCTTGCGTTAGCAGCGCTAAACGAGGACGTATCCGTGCTTATTTTAACTGGTTTTATACAACCCGATGCTAAAGTGATCACAGTTGCTAATGATAAAAAAATTCCAATAATTCTTAGCCCCTCTGATACATATACGACAATGAGAAATCTTGAGAAATTGAAGCCAGGAATTCAAGAGGATGAAATCGATAAAGTATTAAAATTAATTGAAAGCGATATTGACTGGGAATTTTTATTAAAATAAAAAAATAAAGAATGTCTTTATTTTTAATTATTATCTATACCTGTCATTGCTTTAGATAATTCTTTACTTGGACAATATTTTCTTTTAAAAGCTTTGCTCTTGGCGAATTTTCCATCCCTATCGAGTTTAAAGTGTTTAGGGCATCTTCAAAATTCTTTAAAGAATCTGGGAGCCTCATGAGGTGGTAATTAATTGTTCCTATGTTATTAAGGCAATTAGCCCTTCCAAGATCATCTTGTAATCGATCGTTAATTTGAAGGGCTTCATTATATTTATCTAACGCGCCTTGAAGATTCATTTGGCCCTGGTAAGCGGCACCCATATTATTAAGTACTAGGGACTCATTACTTAAATCACTTAATTCTTTAGATATTTGAATCGATTTTTCATAATACTCTAAAGCTTTAGGAAAATTATGCTGATCATAATAAATCATGCCTATATTATTTAAAATAACAGACATCCCTTTAAGATTTCCTAACTCTTCATTTATTGTAAGAGCTTCATTGTAAAGTTTTGAAGATTCAGAATAGTTTCTTTGTTCAGCGTATATCGCTGCTATACCATTTATAAGTGTGGCTTTAGCTTCTCTTTTATCATATTTCACTGCATCATCAAGTGCTTCATTGTAAAGTTTCATTGCTTCTTCGAAATTACCTCGTCTTTTCAAAATCAAGCCAAGATTGTAAAAAATCCTTATTTTTAATAAAACATTTCCTAGGGGTCTAGCAATCGGAACAGCTTTCATGAACCAAGCAAAAGCTTCTTGAATATTGCCACGATCTCTATAAATCCTTCCGATGCGCGAATAACCCCGAGCTAATGCTAATGAATCGTTTGAAGCCTCAGCTTCTTGTATAAACTCTTTAAGAATCCTCATCGCATCATCATACATATTTAAATCAAAATAGATTGAATGAGCAATCCCTAATTTCATTTTTTTATCTGGAGTTTTAATGTTCTCGAGGAACCAATCAGTAGGATTTAAATTACACCTATCAGGACTGATTTCTGGCGTAAAATCCATCAATTCCTTAATCATTCTTGAAGTATTTACATCTATTCTGTAAACATGCTCAATATATTTCATTTGTTTTATTTCTAAAAGAATTCTATCAATTCTATCGAAATTATTAAAATTTTGACCCCTAATCGGATTTAATTCGTAAACTCTCGCAATCCCCTCATCATTTTTAACGAAATTCAACCAAATGATATTCTTAAGATTTTTTAGAACTTTTAGAGTGGGAACGATATCGAAATCATCGCTACCAGAATAGCCTAATACGATTAACGATCGTTTATCCGTTATATTATTAAATAATGATCTTTTAAATGGTTCAATTTCAAAAATATTCATCCCCGTCTTGTTAGAACCGAACGCTTGAATAGTTGCCACTAGAGATTCTTTCGTATCTTCTCCTGTAATTAAATTTACTGTAGACCCATGAATTTTATATAATGTTTTTTTCTTTTTTTTTAAAAGTTTGTTTGGATCTGTATATTTAATAAAATCTTCCTTTGTAATGACAGGAATGATCTCTTTTTTTGGGACGCTTATTTGAAGGAGGGCGTGTTCAATTAATAAATCGAAATTTGTAGTCATTACAAAATGCCCTTTCCTTATCATATCTGCCAGAAAAAAGTGTTGCATATTTGGTTTATTGCATTGAGCATAATATTCGATTACTTTTAATTCATTATCCAATCTGTATCTAATTATTTCCACGAGCGCTTCAAATCGAAGTTCTTCAATTTTTAAAATTTTAGATATTTCTGTTTCTGGACACGTATATCTCACCATGGTTTCTATCATCTTTCGTCCTGCGGGTAAACAGGATGGAGAGTCTACGGAACATCCCGCACCAATAAGAAACACTAAATTATCTTTCTTCTTAAATAAATTATTAAAATCAAATTCAGATTCTTCTTTCATTTTGATCAATTTTTTTAAGTTCTTTAAAGTTTGAGCTTTATCCTGTTTCTAAAAATACTGGCTTATTTTTAAAATTAGATATTTGAATTGATTATTTCAGTAGTTTTATCACTGCTACCTACGGCAAAAATAAAAAAAATAAAATATAAAAAAGAAATAGAGTTAAATTTAAAATTTGGACTCATTTAGGTAAATGGACCAAATAACCCACCAAGTCCGGCTAGAACTAAGAAAACAATTATCAAAGGTAAGATAACCAGAATAAATATTATACCGATAATCCCTAGAATAAGACCCGCAATCGCCATACCTTTAGAGTCGTCTACAATAATCCCTATAATTCCAAAAACTATAGCCGCCACTGGTAAATAGAACCCACTAAAAGGAAGATTGAATGGAAGCAAGCCGAACAATAACCATCCAATAAAACCTAATATTCCGAAAATTAAAGCAAGAATTCCAAAAACTTTTCCCATTTAGTTCACTAAATTTAGTTTTATTAATTTCTATTTAGAGTATAATGATCTTTAATGAGTTTAAGATCTATAAAAATGTTTTCAAAAAACCAAAAAAAAAGGAATTTATTTTATAGTAATTCTTATATTCTATCAATTTACTGTTCTGATCCACAACTTGAGCAAAAATCTGCTTCAAACGACACTTTTGTACCACATTGTATGTATAAATGTGGTCTTTTACCTTAATCTTCTGCTTTTACCTGAATCGGTGAAATTTTAGAAGGTGATTTGGATGATTTAATTGGATTTGAAATATCTTGTTTGAACTAGTAATAATTCAGTGAAAAATTGTGAAAGAAAAAACAAATGTTTGATTAAAGTTAAATTATTTAAGAATAATAAAAAGGTATTCAACATAGATTTTAATTTAAAATATTGAATATACATCAATGTATCTATATCTAAGTGGTGAAAGTCTTTAAAGTCGCTTTAGTAAACCCTGGACCTGGAGAAATTTTAGAGAGAGGCAGAATTGTTGCAAATGCTGATCATATTTATCCGCCTTTAGGAATTTGTTACTTAAGTTCTGTATTAAAGAATGAGAATTATCACGTTGATTTAATTGATCAAGCTGCCATGGGTTTCAATTTGACCCAAATAGTAAAATGGATTAAAAAAAAAGATCCAGATGTTTTAGGTTTTTCTACTTTAACAGCGTCGGGATCGGGAATTAGTGCCGCATTAACTTCGATTGAGGTAAAGAAATGGAACCCAAATATTAAAATAGTATTTGGAAATCGGCATGTAAATCATAATGATTATAGAATTTTAAACAAATATCCCGAAGTTGATATTTGTGTAAGAGGTGAGGGAGAATTTACCTTTCTGGAATTAACTAGAGCATTAGAAAAAAATCAACCATTGAAAGATATTAAAGGATTAACCTATCGAGACAATGGAAAGATAAAGAGAAATGAAGAGCGTCCTTTGACCAAAGATCTTGATACAATACCTTTTCCGGATAGAAAAGCTTTAAAAATTGAATATACTGGGAGTTTTGGTGGTTTAGAGCTTGCACCTAAAGGATTTACATCAATGACTTCTTCTCGAGGATGTCCTTATCATTGTTCCTTTTGTTATGGAAAAAGAACTGTGGGATTTAGAACTCGTTCAGTAGAGAATATAATGGAAGAAATTCTATTTTTAGAGAGTGAGGGATATAATTACCTAAATTTTGTAGATGATAACTTCACTGTCTCGAAGAAAAGAGTGATAAAACTCTGTCGATTAATGCAAAAACATAAAGTAGACATGGATTGGATATGCGAGGGAAGAGTAAATCAAGTGTCTGATGAGATGTTACGGGAAATGCGGAGAGCTAATTGCAGAATTATATTTTATGGGATAGAAAGTGCGAATCAGAGAATTCTCAATTATTATAGAAAAAACATAACACCATCCCAATCAATTATTGCGGTAAAAAAAACTCGTAAGGCAAAAATTCCATTCATCTTAGGCTCATTCATTGTTGGTGCACCGGGTGAGACATTTTCAGAGATATATAATACCTTAAAATTCGCTCAAAAATTGGATATTGACTTTCCAGTCTATAATCTCCTAGGGACAATGCCTGGAACCGATATTTGGGATGAGATGGTTGAGAAAAACTTTCTTGATGAAGACAAATATTGGGAAGAAGGAGTTCATATATCCGATGTAGACCCTAATGGAGTTCCAACTGAAAAGATTTCTAATTTAATACTTGAAATGCTTAAAGGTTTTTTTATGAATCCAAAGTATTTGATAAAAGCAATCTATAGAAATACCACAAGCTCTTATAAATTCTTTTCAATGCTCAAGATACTTTCGAATAATATAAAGAATTTTGAGGATTTCCATGGAGTGAAATCATTTTGGAACCCAGATAATGTTTAAAAATGTATTTTTAGTTAAACTATATTCTTCTTGAAGTTCATCCCCAGAATGGTTTCCAACGATTCCATAAATCCCAATGCTTTACGTTTTTAAAGTTTTGACTAATTGTTTTTAGCCTATATCTACTTTTTATGGTTTTAAGAATTTGCCGGGAGATGTAATTGGGTCGTAACATAAATTTTTTATGAGTCTCTCTTATTCGTAACATTAATTCACTTAAAGGGATGGGAAGAACAGCAGTACCAACTTCCCAACATTCCTCTGGGTTAATTCTTTTTTCTTTTACCATCTGATCCCAAATCCAATTTCCGGGTATTATACCTAGAATATGAAATTGTGGAAAATCAATATCCAATTTGAGCGAAAAATTTAAGGTATTAATAATTTCTTCACGAGTTTCAATTGGCGCACCCACTATAAAATTCGCTAAAATCATATCAATTCCAACTTTTTTGGAATTCTTTATAGCATCATAAACTTGATTTAAATTAATTTTCTTATTATACCAATCTAAAATTCTTTGAGATCCACTTTCGACACCATAACTCAGAATTTTACATCCCATCTGTTTCATAGCATTTAATAGTTCTATTGAACTTTGAGTAACTCTCCCTTCTGCCATCCAATCAAATTCTAGTTTTTCATACTTTAGTAAATCTGATAGCTCCATTAACCTTTTTTTACTTATAGTAAAGTTATCATCAACCCAAAGCAAGTTATGATAACCTTGTTCTTCTAGAATGGATAATTCTTGTACTATATTTTCTGGAGACCTTGGACGCCAATTACCCCAAAACATGGAACTTGAACAAAATGAACATTTAAATGCACATCCTCTTGATGACGCAATAGAAGTAAATTTTCCTATAGAGAGATCAAGACCTTCAACTTTATTTTTATATTCCACATTTCCTAATAATTTCCTATTTGGAAATGGAAGTTTGTCAATATTTTCTAAAAGGGGCCTATCATTATTTCTAATAACTCTACCATTATCTCTATATGTTAAACCTCTTATATCTTCAAAACCTCTACCTCTCTCAGCTTTTTCGGCAATTTCTAATAGAGTATTTTCCCCCTCTCCTCTTACGCAAGCATCAATAAATGAGTACTTATTTAATATTCTAGTATCATTGAATGTCGCATGATAATTCCCAAATAAAACCTTAACATTTGGATTTATTTCTTCTTTCACTCTTCTAGCAATTTCTGCAGAGCTTCTTCCAGTTCCTGCAGTGGTTATCGTCGAAAAACCTAAAATATCAGGGTCTTCATGTTTTATCCATTTTAATGTTTCTTCAATCGATAAACCCCTAGCAAATTGATCAAGTATGGATACATCAAAATTATTTTCATTTAAATAGGTACCGAGGTATAAAATACCCATAGGTGGAAATCCATAAAATTCTATTTTCTCTTTGTAATACTTCTCAGCCTCTTTAACTGTACCACAAAATGTACCTTTTTCTGGGGGTTTTGGAAAAATTAATGATATCTTCAAAAAAGTCAATCCTAATTTCAATTGAAAATAATAACTAATAAAACTGTAAATTTATCCTTTAAAATAAAACCATATCATTTCAATTCTTTCTATAATAATAAAGGTGAAAAATAAATCTTATAATTAAAATAACTTTTGATATACTTACTAAGATATAGATATGTATTTATAAAATTAAATGAAAGAATCTTATTTTCCAACTTCTGAAAATGGGTTAATAAATGAAATTAATTGATAAAAAAATCCAAAAAGTTGCCTTAATAAACCCAAATTTCATTACTAAGAGTATCACTGATACCTTTACCATTCCTGCTTTGGGATTAGAATCCATAGCAGCAAATATTTTGGATATCGTAAAAGTGAAGATAGTCAATGGTAAAGTCAGGAATTTAAAAATTAAGGAAATCATGAAAGAAATTAACGAATTTAGGCCAGATATTGTTGGAATTTCATGTTGTTTCACAATAGGTATTAATTTTGCCTTAAAAATCGCAAAAGAATCAAAAAAGCAAGGTTATTCAACTGTTTTAGGAGGATGGCATCCAAGTTTTGATCATTATGAAGTTTTGAAAAATTCATTTGTAGATGTTATAGTACGCGGAGAAGGGGAAATTACTTTTCGGGAAATAATTAAAAACAGAAATTTAGAAGAGATAAAAGGAATCTCATATAAAGATAATGGGAATATAATGAATAACCCAGATCGTCCTTTAATCAAGGATTTAAATAAATTACCGTTACCAGCAAGAAAATTAAGAAATAAAAGGTCTTACCATCAGATTTTTCAGATGCCTATAGATGTGATTGAGACATCAAGGGGATGTCCATTTAAATGTACTTTCTGTAATATACATCTATTTTATCGAGGAACTTATAGAACAAAAAGTATAGAACGGGTTATTCAAGAGTTAAAAATCATTTCAAGTCAAAAAAAGGGTCAAAATGTTCTAATAGTGGATGACAATTTCACTGCAAATATGAAGAGAGTAGAGAAAATTTGTGACCTAATCATTAAAGAAGGTATTAAATTAGATTTTATATGTCAAAGTAGAATTGATGTTATTAAAAATAATCCAAATATAATTAAGAAAATGTCTAAAGCAGGTTTTTGGCTTTTCTTTCTTGGTATCGAATCATTTAATCAAAAATCTCTGAATGATATTCATAAACAAGTAAAATTTAGTGATATTGTGGAAGCAATCAAAATACTCCATAACAATGAAATTGTAACAATTGGCAGTTTATTAGTAGGTTCTTCCTTTGAGGAAGAAGAAAAAGAGACAGATATAATGATAAAAATAGTTAGGAAATTAGGAATAGACTTCCCGCTTTACTCCATAATGACTCCATTGCCCGGCACGAAGTTTAGAGACGATCTAATTGAAAAAGATTACTTATTATCTAATAATTGGAGTGATTATAATTTTACAACAGCCGTGAATCGACTAAATAAATTATCAAAGGAAGAATTGGAACAACTTTTATCTAAAGCATATTATTATGGATATTTTAAAAGAGGTTGGAAAGACACTTTAATAAGGCTTTTAAAGAGGAAAGGAATAAAATTTTTATTGCATTCAAGAAAAAATTTTAGTGTCATAAAGGATTTATTAAGCTTTTTGATAAATATTAGACGAATGAAATATGAGATGGGTTCAAGATCTCCATTAAAATCTTCTAAAACAACTAAAACTTTTCATAAATAAGTTTTCGAATTTAATATCCTTGTTATCTATCAATAACAAAGTAACGAATTAATTTCTTATAAGATTTTGAGATGAACCCACATGTTATAAATTAGGTGAGTGTTCTCTCTTTATAAATCATTAAATCTCTTAGAGTAACAAATTCTACTTTTTTAGAAAGAGCTTCCTTGATAAAATTTCTTAATCTTTTTATAAATAAATCTCCTGTATTAACCCAACGATCGGGTCTAATAAGAAGATTTTTGTATTTATTAAATAGGTTTGTTTGGTTGAAAAAAAGAGCTTTCATATTTATTGCTTCCCATGGATGAAAATATAATACGGTTAAATTCTTTTTAAAGATCCATTTAGAGAAAAATTGAAGATTTACAGGTAACCTAAAAAATATATTAAAGTTTGAAGGATGAAATTCATAGATTTGGCAATCATTTGTTTGGTATTTTTTCAAATTTCTAGGGGAACTTATTGAGGAATCATATTTAAATCCTAAATCAGCTAAAATTTTCAGTAGGAATAAAGGAGGTTTTAAATAAGGCGCTCTAAATCCAATAATCTCTGAATGTTGACAGATATTTTCTATAAGTTTCTTAGTCTGATAGATCAACTGATGACATTTATTATAATCTAGCTGATTTAAGCGTTCATGATCTAAACTATGACAAGCAATTTCATGATCCTTAAGTTCAATTAATTTTAAATACTCCGGTAAATGTTCAGTTATATTTCCAGTACAAAAAAAAGTTCCTTTGATGTCGAAATCATCTAATATTTTTAATATTTTCAATAATCCAATCTTTACTCCAAAAAAAGAGTCGAAAACACCTGGAATGTCCCTTTCAATATCAAAGGTTAATACTATTTTCATTATGTATGCAAAAATCTTAAGATATAATATATATTAAATCATAAAAAACAATAAACTATGGATTATAGAATTGAATTTTATGACAGATTTAATCTCTTTAATATTAAAGGTTGAATCTGTTAAAAGTCAATCTATATTTCTTAAAAATTTATAAAATTTATAAATTCTGGCGAAATAAACTTGTTAAATCTGTTTAAATGCAGCCAAAAAAAGATAATTTTTATATAGTTTTCTATTGTTATTAAGAATATTACTTAATTTAGAAATTGAGAATAAAAATTAAAGGGTGATAGAATGCCAATAATGAATGGTTGGGAGGTTTCTCCTGATAGAGTTGAAAAGTTTGAAAAAATTTTAAGTTCAGACCCATTAGGTGATCCTATTATAACCTCAAAATGCAAACTCGGCAAAGACAATGGCTTAATAATTGCAGGTAACAACGGGTTTGCTTGGAGAATACAAACGGGGATGAGAACTTCGATGTATTCGATGGGAAAAAGTAAGTGGGTACGATGGCACGATGTAGGTAGAATTGACCTAAAAAAAGAAGGTGTCATTTTTGTATATATAAAAGTAAGAGAGAAAAATGGGAATTTAAAATTTGATGGCAAAGGTAATCCAAAATTAAAGAAATGGCTCTTTGTACTAAATCAAAATAAAGATGAGGAGAAAGGTCATTTTTTGCAAAGAAGATCAAATTTCTACCAAATTATGTCAGACATATTCAACCAGAATAAAGGAGACACAGATCCTCCTACAAGTGATTCAAGAATCTAAAATAGTTCTATTCATATATTTTTAATTTTAACTTTTTATTATTATTTTGATTCTATTTTTATAAAATTATTTTAATATTTGACAAAAATATAGGGCTGAAAAAATTTAAAAAAAATCATTTAGTTTAATTTTGAACCACATTCCCCACAAAAACTTCCTGAATCCGTCAATTCAGAGCCACAATTTGGGCAAAACTGCGTTTTTTCACTTGACATAGTTTCTATTTGGGAAGATTCTGGTTGGGCTGGTTCTGGTTGAGCTGGTTGTGGCGTTGCAGCTCCTTGACTAGAAATTTCGTTGTAAATAGAACCCCAAATTTTTTGAGTAGTTATCGCTCCGTGAGTTGGACAAGAAGTTTTAATTAAGGCCCAAGGTGCTGAGGCTCTCATATAACTTTGTTTAGCTTCCTGTCCACATTTATAACACCGAAAAACAGCATCCTGAATGAGATGAATATAGTTATCTTTTTCCTTTAATGGAAGTTTGAAAGCTCTGGCACCATGAACAGGGCACCTTTGTTTAACGATAACTTTACTCCCATCGACTTTCACTAGATAAATATTACCAATAGCCCCACATTTAGGACAGCTAAACATTTTACTGTAGTCTAAATCCACCATTAAATTTTCACTTAATATTATTTTTATTAAGAAAAAAATGACCTAATACATATATATTCTTTGTTATATTGACAAAATATAATAAAAACTTCTCCCGATTAAATGGGAATCTCGTTAAATCTGATGAAGAATTCAACAGATTTAGGCAAATATTTCTAATCTTCCTTTACTGATATAAATTTATGTGTAAATGGATCATATTCAACAGAATTTTTTCTACTAATTACTTTATCAATTAAATCTCTAAAAATTTTAAAGAAAATATTTTCAAATCCAGCGCCAAAAACTTCATAATTCCACCTAAACTTTGCTATAAATCTAAGCAATTTAAAAATTGGTATACTTTCTTGTTCAAAAACTTTCCTACCTATGATAGCACTAGTAATTGAAATCATCTCCAGTTGATTTTTATTTTTTAAATAACTTGAAGCTTGATCTCTCCGAATTTTTCCCCAATTAAAAAGATTAGATGGTGGTTTGAAGCCCAACTGTTTAGCATGATCATAAATTGCGGTTGTTGGATAAGGAAAGAGTATTTTTACAGAAAATTCACATTTAGGATTAATCTCTTTAATTTTTTTTATTAAAGTTATAGTTTTTTTTACATCTGTTTTAGTTTCACCTGGTATTCCAATCATCCAACTATAATCAGCACTAATATCTGTATCTCTTGTAATTTTAGCACTTTGAATTATATCTTTTATTGAAATGTTTTTATTCAAAATATTTAACACTCGTTGAGAGCCTGATTCTGCTCCAAAATACATTTGAACACAGCCATGACTTTTTGCTTCTTCAGCTAATGAATAGTCTAGACGATTAACGCGTAATTCTGCTTTCCATCTGATATCTTGTTCCTTAAAATAGTCAAAAAGAATTTTAATCCGTTTTGAATTAGCAAAAAAATAATCGTCATAGAAAGTAATTTTCTTAGCGCCAAAATCTAAGCATTTATCAAGCTCTTGAATGCATTTCTCAGCCGTCCATCCTCTCCACACATTATTAAATAGTGTATTATAACAAAAAGCACATTTAAAAGGACAACCCCGACTTGTTATAATATTGAAATTCCCATTTCTTATATAACGCTTAGGGTTTATTAAAGTCCAGGGTATACTCAATTTATTTATTTCAGAACTTGTTAACAGGTTATAATTAGGATTATGGAATATTTTTTTACCCTTCTTTAATGAGAGACCTTTAATTTGATTTATATTTTTACCACTTACTAGTTCGTGATAAGCTTTTTCTCCTTCACCTCGAATAACAAAATCAATGAATTTATTTTGAAGAGTTTGTGTTGGAAGAATAGTTGAGTGAATACCACCCCAAACTATTTTAATTTTATTAAACTCTTTCTTGATAGCTTCACAGATCTTAAGAGCGTAATAAATTTGTGGCCCCGTCATTACTGAAATGCCAACAAATTCAGGTTCATTATTGGAAATGGCATCAAAAACTTGAGAAAGTCTATCAAATCGTAAATCGAAGATTTTTACATCCACGTTTCTTTTTAGTAGGTAATCAGCAATAAATAAAATAGAATAAGGTGGAGTAGGGATTTGAACCTTTGCAAATTCAAGTTGTGGATAAATTAAAATCGAATTCATCATTTCTCCTTTAAATTTATTTTAATAACTTGAAAGTTGTAAATATCTTTTATTTTTCAATCAAACGGATAATTCTCTGCTATATTAAATCTTCTAATTAATTTTTTTTGCTAATGCATAATAAATATCTTTTTTTGAGAAATATTGGCTAATTCGTTTTAAACTACGTTTAATAGTTAAATATCTTCCACTTGTTAATACTGATATAAAACTTAGGGTCTTAATTTTACCCTTTTTCATTTTTCTGATTAGAAATATTAAAGAATCTGAGAAAACTTTGTCGATTCCTAAGGAGTTTGGAGGTGACATAAATCCTCTTGTTTTTAAAAATATATCTTTTCTAACGATTATATTACACCCAGAAAGTTCAGGAAATCCCAATAGTGTTTTTAAAAGATAATAAACATGCATAATGATGTTAAGAAAAAAATATTGTGTGATAATAAATCTCTGCGAGGCTAGCTTAAATGAAAATGCCTTTCCATTATAATACTTAACTCTCGCACTACAAGCATATAAATTTTTATGAGTTTTAAAGATATTAAAAATTTTTTGAAAGAAATATGGATTTATTATCGTATCTGCATCTAAAAATATGAGCAATTCGCCAGATGTTTTAGAGACAACATAGTTCAATTGAAACGCTTTACCTTTTTTTGGTGATATATACACTTTCGCAAAATTTTTAGATATTGGTACAGTATTATCTGTGCTTTGTCCATCAACTACAATTATTTCATAAGTAAGATCACACTTTTGCCGTTTAATTGCTGTTAGTGTGTTCTTTACATTATTTTCCTCATTATAAGTAGGGATAATAACTGTTATATTTGGTTTATAATTCATTTCTTTTCTAAGGAATAACAGAAAATTATATATTATTAGAAGATGATGTGTTATTATTCTACATAAATAGTAGATTGATTAAATAATTAATTGATACAAAATTAAGACAATGTCAAAGGGTTCAGGTAAAATGAAATTTTGGACGAAAGGATTCGTAATTTCATTTTTTTTCTTAATTTTAAGCGCATTACTAATTGTACTTTTAATAATAAGTCATATATTTCTGCCAATTCCTTGGATCGATCTATTATATAAATTATTAAGACCTTGGTTATTAGCAATCTTCTATAATTATAATTTATATATTTATGGTGGAATTTTGATTAGCTATTCACTTTTACTTGTATTATATGTCTTAGGATATAATTTAGCAAAAGTAAAACATATGACGGGTTCAATTATATATGTTTTTAGTTTATTAGGGTTTGTTTTAGTTACTTTTATCGCAGTTCATTATACATATGCTAGTATCTTGTTTAATCAAGATCTATTTCTTAATGTAAGACTAATGTTACTTTTTCTCTTTTTACCTATGACTTTTGCTCTTAGTTTATTTCTGCTCTTAGTAAATATTGATTTCTCAATTTTTTTTAAGGATTTATTTAAAGCTAGAAAAATTTGGAAACATAGAAGACCTGAATTCGAAATTGAGGTTAAGGGTAAAATAACTTATATTAATATAAAAACAGATGAATTCGTTTTCACTCCTGTACCAATGTTGATTATAGCAAAATATCTTCAGTCTAAAGGATATTCTGTATCATGGTTTGTAAGAGGTGCTTTTAATCATTTAATCTCATTAATTATTACCTATCTAACTGGATGGCCAAGAGCTAGAAATATGTTATTTCGATTTACAGGTATGAAGATCAGCAAAAATTGCTCTATTTCTCAAAGAGCATTACCTGATCCTTTATTACCTGAATTAATTGAATTTGAAGAGGGTAGTGGATGTGGTATTGGTGTAAAACTACTTACTCATAATGCAATGAATATACAACATGGAAGTTTTAGTTTTGGACCAATTAAAATTTGTAAAAATGCAAGGATAGGAGCATATTCCGTTATACTACCAGGAGTTACAATTGGTGAAGGATCGATTATTGGAGCAAATTCATTAGTATCGGATGACATTCCTCCATTTTCTATTGCTTTTGGCTCACCTGCTAAGGTTATACGACCATTAACTGATTCTGAAAAAGAAGAAGTAAATAAAAATTATAGAGCTAATTCTTAATAAAACCATCAATTATTTTATCTCGATTTATGAAGGAAATACATAACATCTATAAGTTATATCAATTGAGTGCATTTTTTAGTATAAAAGATTACTGGTTAATCTAAATGCTAAACTTTTAGTATTAATTCGAATATTTCCATTATCTCATTAATATCCATATCGAGATGCTGTTTTATTAGTAATTTCAGAAATATCTAGTAATTCTTGGTTAGAAAAATTTGGAGTATAATATGTAGGTTTATGAAGATGTCTAATATAATACTTTTTTATTTTCTCGAAATTATCTAAAGGTAGCTCAGTATGCTCAAGTATTTTATCTATTATTTCTGCAGGATTTTCACATAAATCTTCATACCTGATAATAAGAGTTGATTCTTTAATCTTCTTATTTGCTTCAAGAAGATTCATTACATAATCATATATTGAAGACCAGTAATAAGCCCAACCTTTTACATAAGTTTTTTCATTTTTCCATAATCTACGAATTTTATGAATGAGTTCATTATCGCCGGTATTTATACATCTTTGATAATGACCGAACTCACTATGTCCAGTTATTCTATGCCAATCAATTAAAAGAGGATTCTCTTTTTCCATTTCTCTAAAAAGTCTTGTTTGCTTAATTAAAGATGCGATTTGATTTACCGGATTGCGTATTATCAATAAAAACTTAACATTTGGAAAAATTCGATGTAAATATTCTAATCTGGTTATATTGTAATTATTTTTTGCCAAATAACGTGAACATCTTTGATTTAATAGAAGTTTTCGTATATGATTTCGATAAAATTGCTCAAACTTGGGGTTAGACATAGTCCCACTTAAAACATTTGAAATTTCTTCGTTATGACTGTTGGTGAAGAAGTCTTGCCAAAATATTTCTTCTACAGCTTCAGGGCTTTCACGGGTGACAAATATTCCATCCTTATGGACACGTTCCCTAGGTTTAGTGAAAAATCTTGACTGGTCAATAATTCGACTAAACCGATGAGGGAAATATGGCATAAGAAAGTGTCTGTACTTATGCGAAGCTAAAAAGGGGTGTTTACTTAACATTTCTAAAATAATAGTTGTTCCCGCTCGTGCAAGACCAACAATATAAATTGGTCTGTCAATTGAAAGCTCGTTAATCTCATCACGTGATAATAGCGTTTCTATTCTTGCGAGTAAATATGAAAGTCTTTTAACTGAGGAAAAAAATTTAGTTATCCCATAACCAGCATATCCACTTAGGGGTAAATTCATTGAATCCTTATTTTTTGATTTCAATTCTTACTCTCCGTTTAGTTTAGCACATGTTTATCATTTTCATGCTAATTATTCTATGTATTAATTAATTTACCCTAACTCAGAACTTGTAACGTTTAATATTTTTTATCTAAATAAAAGATTTTAATATAATTATGAAAAATTTTCTTTTATATTAATTTTAATTGCTATATAATATTTAAACACCAAAAGGTTTAACCTAATTATTTACACAAAATTAATAAAATAAATATAAAAATCAAGTGATGAGTCATTATGTCAAAGAATAAATCGAATTCTTGGAAAAATAAATTAATTATTCTTGCTATATTTATAGTTCTAATAATTATAACAGCTGAAGTAGATTGGGCTGCTGAGAATCCAAGCGTAGGAATTGGTATGCGCCTTTTTTGGCTTATAAGCTTATTAAGTTTAAATATAATTTTAACTCTTGGATTCATGTATCTTGCAGGTAATAAGGAAATTGAAAGAGGAGAATCTGATAAAAAATGGTTAATAATTGCTATAATTTTATTCTTGATTGCTAATGGAATACCAATTATATTTTATGTAATTCTTGGAAATCCACCTGGATTTCTTTTATACGTACAATTATCATTGTTTGGATTAATTCCTGCTTTTTTTCTACAACCAAAAAGAGTTAATCATCGTGTTCTAATATTAGCAATTCTATTTGTAGTAATTATTATCCCTATAGGCATTCTTGTGAATTTTGCAATTGATGATCTATGGGCAGGGGCAATTGATAATACAATGTATTATTTGTCCTTTTGGGGGCTATTGATGACATTCTTTTATCTTATTCTTGCTATTGGATGGAAATTAGGTGGAGGCACTAAAAGACAAAGCTGGAATATTTTTATTGCTGGAACGCTTTTACAATACAGTACGCTTGAAGATTTCTTTTATTTCCTTTTAAACGGACAATCACTTCCGGCAACTTGGCCTTGGTTGAGCAATTTTGTTATCAACCTAACTGCATTGTTTGGTCATCCTCCAACTTCCTGGGACCTTCTCATTTTTTGTCTAATAGTAAGTACAATAGCGATTTTTATACTTTTTGATGTCCATGGCTATGTATGGACAAAAATCAAGAACAAAATTTAATTTTTTTTTATTTAAAATTAGAACTGAGTTTTCATTCTATAGGGAATGTCATATTAATATAATTGCTGTTACCATTAGGATGGAATTAATAACAAGACCTACTACTCCCAAAGCACTTCTTGCTTTCAAAATAGAACTTTCAGGTTCCAATTCCTTTGCTTTTCCGCTATTTACTCTAGATATTATTCCAAATCCTAAGCATCTTTTTAAAAGAGGCCGTGAACCGGGTATTTTAACTGATTTTTGCTGCAATTGATGAATATTGTGATCTTCTGGTGAAACTGAATATCTTTGTGCTAATACGGAACTCTTGGAAAAACCTGGAAGCTCACTTCCATATTTTTGACAAAAATTTTGGTTAGGCATTTCTAATTGAGCACCACAACTTGGACAAGACATAATTATTTTCAATTAAAATTTTATTGGAATAAACAAAGTATATTAATTTCAGTATATTAACTAAAATTTAAATAATTCTATTCAATACTATCTTAAATCTTAATTTAATTAACAACAAGCTTAAATCCAATTTTCTGGTAGTCATTTTGAAAAGCTACGATGTAATTTTCATTCATCCGCCTAGAGTACTAAAACCAGATAATGGTAAAAAAGCAAAACCTGTTCGAACTATGTTTATTTTTATTCCAATGGGAATTTTTGCTATTGCTGATTTCCTTGAGAGAGAAGGTTTTGGAGTAAAAATAATAAATTATCCTTTAGAACAATATTTAAACCCTAATTGGTCATTGAAGGATTACCTTAGAACTATTGATTTCAAAATATGTGGAATAGATTTACATTGGATACATAATGCACATGGAGCTATTAAAATTGCTCAAATCGTAAAGGAAGTAAAACCTAATGCCAGAGTTTTGCTAGGAGGGTTTAGCGCATCGTATTTCGATACTCAAATTTTAAAAGATTACAAATCAATTGATGGAATAATAAGAGGAGAGGGTGAGATTCCTCTTTTAAAGTATGTTCAAAATATTAACGAGAACCAATCTTTAGATTCTGTTCCCAATCTTTCTTATCGAAACTCATCTAATCATATAAAAACTAACCCTCTTTCCTATACAGCAAAAACATTAGATAATTTAAATTTTACAAACACATTCATTCTAAAAAATGCAAAACAATATTTTGAATGTAGCAGAAAAATAATGGGAATCTCTTTCAATCTTCCAATAGGAAGAGGTTGTCCATTTAACTGTCCCTTTTGTGGAGGAGGTCAAAGAGCCTTACAACACTTAGCAGGTCGAAATGAAGTCATTCTTAGGAGTCCTGAAAAAGTAATTGAGGATATTACATATATCGTAGATACATATAAAGTTCCAAGTGTATTTTTTGGACATGGCACTTATCCGGCTAATTTCAAATATTGGAAAACTTTGTTTGGTTTGATTCAAAAAGAAAAAGTAGATATTGGGGGAGATCTAGAGATTTGGCGGTTACCTTTCCCTAAGGAAATGTGGAATATTTTTTATAAGACTTTTCCTCGTAGATATTCATCAGTTGGTATTTCTCCTAGAACTATGTCTACAAGTGTTCATCAAAAAATAGCGAAAATATGTGATCCAACTTTTAAATTTCCAAAAAATCAAATTGAAGCCCTAATAAAAAATGCTAATTCATTCCGGAGGACATTAAGAATTTGGTTGACGGTTGGTTTTCCCTTCCAAACTAGGTTAGATGTTATAAAGGATTTTAATTTTGCTATTAAAAGTATGTTAAAATATGGTAAAACAAAATCAAAACCTATTACTATAATGAATGAACCTTATCATATTTTTCCAGGTTCCCCTGCATACGAATCTCCTAAATTATTTGAAATTAATTTAAAATATAATTCATTTCCGCAACTCAATGAATTTTTTAAGCAAACTAAAATGTCTTTTTTTTATAATGCTATAAATTATGATACAAAAATCTTTTCTAGTGCAACTATTAGATACTTTAATAAACTACTCTTTTTAAGTACAGCACTCACAATGATGACAACAGGGAATAAGTCTCCTGAAAAGAAAGAAAAAATGATACTATGAAATTCTGGTAATAAAATATATAAAAGTTATTTGTTAGCTTCGAAGAGTTCTTTTTCCACTATTTTTTATGGATTACCTAATTTGATTCGAAATTTTTAAATGCAATTTTAATTTATTATTTAAAATATATCAACATGAAGTTATGATTGAAAGATAAAATATCCATTAAAAAAAAATTCTAGTGTTATGCATTCTACTCAAAAGATTAGCTTATTAAAAAGAATACTAATAATCCTCTTTTTTTTAGCGAGTGTTCCAATTACATTAATTTATATGTTTTTTAGAGATTTTTCATTGCTAAATTCTTTATTCAATGATTATTTCAATTCTAATTCCTCACTTTTCCTTCCTTTTCTTCCCAATAGCAATATCATTTTCCACTTCTCTACGGGTTATTTGATTGACATTATTATTATTATTAATATCATTGCTTTCATTGAAAGAATCGGTTATCAGTATTATGTGAATGCATTCTTAATAAAAAATTATTTAGAAATATATGCAGAACCATATATTCTTGAGATTGAAGGAACACTAGAAGAATCATCTCTAAATTCAAATTTAATAATAGGCTTGAAAAATGATTCAGGTACTATAATCAATGAGAATTCTGTTGAATTTAACTTTTATCAGAAGAGTAGAATCAACACCAATCAATTTAACAGTAAGCGTGGATATTCCAGTAGTATAATTAAGATGAAACATGATAAACTTAATTACTTACATAATTCTAGCAAGAAAAATATCCAATATAAAAATACTGCTTCTATTTTTCAAAAATTTTCGACTAATAATCACCTTCCTTCCAAAAACAATAGTATATTCTCTGATTTTAACGATAACATCCATCGGTTGGAGGGAAGATAATAATGAAATATCGATTTTTTACTGATTTCATTATAATTTTACATAATAAAATAAAATTTTTTACGAGCTTAAATTTAAAAAAAGGTGAAAAAAATGGAATGGAATAAAGAAATTGAAGATTTATATACGAAGATTACTGATTTAACACCTGAAGGGTTTCGTGCTTCAGTAAAGCCAATGTTACGTGAAGCTGCTGAAAAAACAGCAACGCTTAGGAATTCTGGATTTGTAAGTAGAGATGATTTGTTATCAGCTCTATTTCAAATCACACCCGAAGCGTTTCAGCCTACAGTTGTAGCAGATTTAAAAACCATTGGAGTCGATACCGATCGTTATATCAAACTTTCTGAAATTCGACAAAAATTTGCGCGTACATGGGACGAAATTAGTGGTGCTTTTCTACCTGGTGTTTACCACTTTACTATATATCTAACGGATCGATGCAACCAAAATTGTCTCCATTGTGCTGCCGCTGTGATGGAAAAACGTCCAGAATTTCCTACGGAAACCTGGATCGAAATTATTGAGGATCTTGAGCAAAGCTTACGAAAACGAGGTCGTCAAGGGTGTTATATATGGTTTGGAGGAGAACCTACTATTCGCAAGGATCTTAAAGATTTAATAAAATATTGCGGTGAAAAGGGCTATTATCAAGCACTTGCAACAAATGGAATTTTGTTTAATGATGCACTGGCGAAAATATGCGCAGAAGCTAAAATGAGCCATGTCTTTATTAGTTATGATAGTACGGATCCTAAACGGGCTGCAAAAATTAGAGGGTATCCAAAAGCATACGAAGCGGCCGAAAAAGCGTTAGATTTAGCTGCAAAATATGGGCTTTTTACCATTGCTAATGTAACTGCACAAAAAGAGAACTTCGATGAATTAGATAAGTTAAGGGAATATTTCCAATCTAGGGGCGTAACTCCCTTTTACAGACCCCTGATCAAACAGCGTTCCGCGGATTTAAATTGGGACGAAATCGGCTTAAATATAGATGAATATCGGCAATTCTATGATTTCAAATATAAACACGCTATAGAGGCTATCAGAAAAGGGGAAGCTTCTTCTCTCAATAAATTCTATACATGGGATATGGTGCCATTCATGGAGTGTCCTAGGAATGATGAGGAAAGGACTGCAATTGAATGGGGCACAGGATGTCAAGCTTGCCGCTCAATTTCCGGAATTGATACCAATGGAGATGTATTCCCTTGCGATTATCCCTCTGATTTAATCTTAGGCAACATTCTTGAGCAAAGCTGGGGGGAGATTATGGAAACCGAAATGTTCAAAGCTATCAGGGATAGGAAAATAAAAGGAAAATGTTCTGCTTGCCATCATCTTGACATGTGCGGAGGAGGATGTAGAGTCCATGCCGAAAACGAAACTGGTGATTTTTTAGCTTCTCTTCCGTTTTGCTGGCATAAAACCGATCATAAACATGAAAATTGCTAAAATTGGTGAATTTTAATGGAATGGGAAAAAGAAACTAAAGATTTATTCGGTAGAATAGTAAAACAAATGCCTCAAGGTTTCCGTCCTTCAGTTGAACCTTTGATTGTAAAGGCTGCTGAAAAGAGATGTCTCGATCGAAATGGTGCTTATATCAATGATGCTGATGTGATTACAGGAATATTTGACATCATTCCTGAAGCTTTTAAGCCTGTCATGGTGGAAGATCTAAAATCATTAGATATAGATGTAGAACGCTACATTGAGCTCAAAGAAATTAAGGATAGACTAATGGTTGAATGGGAAAAACTCGAGAGAGGATTTCACCCCGGAAACATACATTTTGCTTTGTATATTACCGATATATGTAATCAAAAATGTATTCATTGTGCAGCAGATGATCAAATAGCCCGACCAGAATTATCAACCGAACAGTGGTGTCATATAATAGAAAATGTTGAAACCGGTTTGCGAAATCAAGGTAGGCATGCTTGTTTCGTATGGTTCGGTGGTGAACCTACTTTACGTAAAGATATCGGTGAGATCATGAAATTTTGCAAAGAGAAAGATTACATCCATGCTTTAATAACCAATGGTGTCAGTTTTAACGAGAATTTCGCCAAAATGTGCAAGGAGAATAATATTAGTCATGTATTTGTAAGTTTTGATAGTGTAGATCCCAAGAAAAATGATGAGATTCGTGGGTTTCCCAATTCTTTAGGTTATGCTAAGAAGGCAATAGATTTATGTTTAAAATATGGAATTTTTGTATGTTCTTCAATCACTGTCATGAAACATAACATAAACGAGTTAGAAGAGCTCAAAGCTTTATCGGAAAAATGGGGTTCTCAACCATATTTTAGATGCGTTGTCAAACAAAATCGAGCAGCTGAATTTTGGGGCGAAATTGGCCTCAATACGGAAGAATACCAAAAAATGTACGATTTTAAATATAAACATGCTATTAAAACGATAAGAAAAGGCAAGGCTGGTACGTTACCTGCTTATGAAATATATGACATGGTACCATTCATGGAAACGCCTAAAGACGATAAGGAAATGGCCGCGATTGAATGGGGCGTAGGCTGCTTAGCTTGTCGAACCATGATGGGAATTGGTATAGACGGAACAATATATCCCGCTGGATATCCCACAACATTGACACTAGGAAACGCATTGGTGGACAATTTTGAAGATGTATTAAATTCACAGCTCTACAAGGATATTCGAGACAGAAAGAAGATTAAAGGAAAGTGTGCTTCATGTCATCATTTAGAGTATTGTGGCGGTGGTTGTAGAGTAACAGCAGAATATATTACAGGTGACTTTTTTGGTTCATTTCCATTTTGTTGGCATGAAAATGATCATGACCATGAAGTGGAAAGTATTGAAAAGGAAGAAATTGAAATAATTGAAAATGAGCAATAAAATTGTTCATAGAAAAGTTAAATAGTATGATATCAAAAAAGAGTGAGTAAAATGCGTGTATTAATTTTTTCTGGAAGTAGGGAGATAGTACACGTTATGGTTCCCCCTTTAGGTGAAGCATATCTCGCAGCCTACCTAATAAATCAAGGACATGATGTTAAATTACTTGATTTGACCCTTAGTAATGATGCCAAACGAGATATTGCAAAAGCAATTAATTCTTTCAATCCTCAAGTAATCGGGATTTCAATCCGAAATGTAGACTCAACAACATATCCCGGGAATTTATTTTTTTACTTACCCGTTAAGAATTTAATATTATATATCAAAGAATTGGTAGACCCAAAAGTACCAGTTATATTAGGAGGTTCTGGATTTTCTATTTTTTCTGAAGAAATCCTTAGGGATCTAAATCATGATATCGGAGTCTTTGGTGAAGGCGAATTTGTTTTTGCTGAAATATTAAAATATATTGCTAATGGCGATGACCCAAGAAAAATTGAAAAAGGTATATGTTTTATTGATGGAAAGGGAGATTATCATCAAAAACCACCATGGAATGTGAATGATTTAGATAGGTTACCAATTCCTATACGAGAATTATTGGATAACGATGCCTATTTTATAGATCCTATGAATAAATACGGTGATTTTTGGGGGAATATTCAAACAAAACGGGGATGTCCGATGAATTGCATCTATTGTAGCTATAGATATATTGAAGGCTCGAATCCTCGTTATCGATCTCCTGAAAAAATTGTTGAAGAAATTGAGATAATGGTAAACAATTATGGAATTAGAAATATCTTTATTGTAGATAGTGTTTTAAACTTAGATTATAACCATTTAAAAGAAACTTGCAGTGAAGTTATTAAAAGTAATGTTGATATTAAGTGGGGCGCAAATTATGTCCCTAGTAAAAAGTTTATTGATTTAATGCCTCTTATGAAAGAAAGTGGTGCTACACACCTTGCAACTGGGATTGAATCATTATCAGAAGAAATGCTGAAAAATATGAACAAAAATCGATCCCTTGATGATGCACTCCTTACATCACAAAAATGTATTGATTTAGAAATTGAACAACTAATACATATTATTGTTGGAGGACCAGGGGAGACTCTTGAAACAGTTCAAGCCTCCTTTGACCGGTTAGAAACTATCGAGAGTTATAAAGGAAACTTATGGCAAGGAGATGGAGACGTAATAGTCTTTATAGGAATGAGAATATATCCTCATACCCCTCTTCAACTCATTGCTGAACAAGATGGCGTAATACAAAAAGGAGATAATTTATTAAAACCTAAATTTTATATCTCTCCTAAAATTAAAGAAATAGACCTATTCCAAGTAGTAAGGGGATATGGTGAATTAAACCCAAGATGGATGATGCCAGGACTTGGCTTCAATAATCCAGAAGGTTTTGCTGAACTAAGTCAAATTCAGTTCGCTAAATATCAAAGTTAAAATGATTTAAAGAAAGTTAAAACTAAAATTATGTAAAAAGGTTAAACAGAAAATGAATTGGCAACCAAAACTTAAAGTATTATACGAAGACATGGTTTTAAGAATTCCAGAAATGATTAGACCTGTTATAAAGCCTATGCTTCTTGAAACATTAGAAAAAAAATGTATGGAACGAAATGGAAAATCTGTAACTGAAATGGATCTCGTTGTTGCGCTGTTTGAAGTTACGCCACCAGCTTTTCAACCAACCATGATTGAGGATTTGAAAACTCTTGGGGTTGATGTCGATTTATATTTACCAAAAGTGAATTCCGACTTCAAACTTAATAATGATCTTAATCAGATGGTTAAGGATATTCAAAAACTTTGTCTCCTTACTGAAGTGAATTTTAATGAAGAAGCTATTTGGAAAGCGTTAAATGCATTCAAGGAATTTTATTCTGGTTCCTCTCTTTCAATTAGAACCACAACAAAACCAGTTGAAAGAAGGGATGTATCGGTAAGATATGTGGAAATGATGATCCCCCATAATCCTGATCCTTATAAAGTAGCTTTAAATGAAGGATTAATTGAAAAAAATGGTCATCCTATCCATAAAATGATTTTAGAGACATTGGATACATTTGATATTATGGGCTATGGAGTCGATATAGATGCGCGGAAAGGATTCTCAAAAATTTGGCCTTTCATCATACCAGGATCAATCAATCCGCTTTTTTCGATGAAATATATCCCAGAAAGTATTAAAAAATATGAAGCCTACTTCAAAAAACATAGTTTAACTACATTAGCGCTATTTGCTTTTGATTTCTTGAAAAATACAACAAACATCTATTTCATGGTAAAGGATACTTCTACAGCTACTTATGAGAAGTGTAAAACTCTTGTGGAGGACCTGGGATTTAAGTCAGCATCTAGAGAAATAATGGAGAGTTGTTGTAATGCTGCACACCTTAACTTTACTTTTAGCTGGGATTCTGAAAAAATTGAACGATTATGTTTTGGTGTAGCATGCCATGATGTCAAAGAAGTTCCAGTTCATTTTCACCCATTAATACAGAAATTTGTTGAGGAATCTCCTTTCCAAAGCGATGTTCATAAGTTCATTTATGGTGTAACTTTCACACCAGATGGAATGTACTATAAGATCGAAAATGACTATAATGGAACTATGGTAGATTTCTTATTGATGGGTGCAAAAGCGGGACTTGAATTTTATACGTAATTTTTTCTAACATGTATAATGTAAAAAATAATATAACAAAATAATAAGGAGGTAAAACTTAAAATGGACACAAAGGAAGAATGGGAAGCATATCTTACCAGCTTCATGAAAGCCTATAACGAATTACCCGATTTATCAGTTCTATTGAAACCTATCGCACCGGTAGTTTTTCAATATAAAATCAATGATCGTCCGGAGATGAATTATTGGCAATCAATCGAAGAAGATAAAATGAGTTGGGGAATGGGCGAGTATAGTGGACCTAATGTACCAAAAATTATTCATAGAACGAATTTCGATGTAATTAAAAGGGTAAATTCAGGAGAAACTAATCCTATTGAAGCGACAATGGCTGGGACATATGAAGTTGATGGTGATCCTTCCAAATTAATGGCATGTGCACCATTATTGCCACTTAATGCCAAAGCTCATGATATAGCTATCCACAAATAATAAGTAAGGTGAGATAAATAAAACTTCATGTTGCTACAAATTGGGATTTAAAACTCATAGATGAATTGGCTCAATATCCTGTAACTGGAGTATACGGAGTTTCAGACCACTCAATTGTAGGTGGGGGGCGCCCCTCGTTTTTATTACAGAAAGTAACTGAAAATGTCATTGCTGATTAC
>Ga0307376_10001207_pt1 | contig 28670 bp, 57 predicted proteins | sample TR2MG_FD_202536 | JGI IMG/M metagenome (GOLD analysis project Ga0307376, IMG submission 202536) | Soil microbial communities from Risofladan, Vaasa, Finland - TR-2 | ecosystem: Environmental > Terrestrial > Soil > Coastal area > Acid sulfate soil | place: Finland: Risofladan, Vaasa | collected...
ATCCATTAGCAGGAACAGTTAATGAACCTACACCACCATTAATAAGACTACTTTCTACAGTAGTATTAGTGATTATAGTACTATTCCCTGTTTGAGAGAATAAACCATAATTAGTAGGTGCTATCTGTAAAGGATTAGTTAGGATTAGTGTACTCATAATCTTAAGATATAGTAGTTACTACATAAGTAGTTCCTGTTGCATCAAATGATAAACCTCCTAATGTATTGTTTAAGGCACCTGCATCAAAGTTAATTGTAACTCCTGCTGGTAATACTTCACCATCTACTAATCCTGCAGCAGATCCAACATTAGCAATTGAAAAGCTATACAATCCAGAAACTACAGCACCTGGTACATTTACAAAAGTTCTAATACCAGGAGTTCTAGCTGCTGCTGTAAGTTTTGTATCTATGTTAGCTACTGATATTGTATTGAGTTGTAAATTTGTATAGATTAGTGCCAAATCAGCGGCAACTGTTGCTAATGTTGTCTCCGTTGCAAAAGTACCATCTACTGTAATAGAACCTCCGTTGTCTGTTACTGGCAATGCTGTTTGATCAGATGCAATAGTAACAGGCATTGAGTTAGCCATTGTAGTTTGTCCTAATGCATCAGGAGTTCCTGCCTCTATAGAGATTAGATTAGCAGTATTTGATACAATCTGAGCTAAGTATGTATTAGGATTGATATAAGAAATAGGAGCTACTGGAGTACCGGGTGTGTTTGAACCAACTGCAAAGTATACAGGTGGATCAAATGTAGTACCATTCCAAATTCTTACCTCTAACCATGTAACATCATTAGCATCAACAACCAAGAATGCTTCAAAGTCAGTACCATTTTGAATAGCAGCTAATATTTGTACCAACAATGGTTCTACTTGATCCGTGTTATCTACAATTCCTTGTAGAGCATCACAAGCACATTGTTGACCTTGTAACATCTTAAGTTGCCATGGAAAATTATTTCCTTTATTCCCATAGTCTTTTAAATTTCCTATTGACATACCTTTTTAGTTTTAAAAGTAATACCCCGATTACTCAGGGTATTTGATTATGCTTTAACTTTAACAGCTTCGTCTTTTTTACTTCTGTAATATGATACAACCTCTACAGTAAAATCAGTTTCTTCAGTGTTTGGATCGTCTACTATAATAAAAGTTCCAGTAGGTACTCCGTCTAATGCAGCATCTTCAGCTGATTCCCAAATACCTGAAGCTAATAAATTTTTAAACAATTTAGTTAGTTCTTTTGCTTTTGCTTCAGGTGTTGCACTATAATCTCCTGTTAAATATACAGTTGGTGTAATAGTGTTTACTGTAACACTTACTGACTTTCTTGCTAATTCTGCTTTAACACCATCAAGTGGTGTTTTTATTTCATCTGCCATGATTTCTAATTTTTATTATTTTACAATTTTTACTGTTCCATCTGGAGTACTATATAGTTCTCCTACTTTTAATCCTGCAGCAATAGCTGCAGCATTGTCAGAGAATTCTCTTCTAGCATTTGCTAAGAGTGCATTAAGATGCCCAAACTTAGCAGGAGCCATATCATTCTCAGTTTTTAGATAAGGATCTGGTGATACTGCTACAAACTTTACCATAATTAAACTCGGTTTGATAATCTGTTTGTAACTGCCATTTTTAACTGATCAGTTTTCATTTTTACTCTTTCAACTCTTTCTTTTTTACTAATTGGTTTTTTGTTTAAAGGGAGTTTCTCAGGAGTAGTTAAATTTTTATCAGTAACCTTTTTAGCAGCTGAATCATATACTTGATTCTTTCCTAAATTTACATTAAATATTATATCAGTTACATCTGTTGTTCTTTTTGGTAAGTCACCTTGAATAACACCTTTTGTAAATGCTTGATTTAAAACTTCTTCTTGACTTCCATCAGCCTTTAAGTAAAGACATTGACAGTCACCTTCTATTTCAAAATTTTCTAAACTGTTTCCGTATTGGTCTTCTAGTATAAGAATTTTTTCTTCCATGATTTCTATTTTTTAATATTATTAAAGTGTGCTATATTCTACTGTAGATCCTTTTACTACTGCAACTTCTAAGTCAACATTTACCAGGCAATCAAAAGGAAAACTAGCTCCTCCAATTATATAAAAGAAATGCTCATCAGCAGTTGTAATTGTATTATCTGTATTTACAAATAATAAATCAACTGGTAAAACTTCTCCAACAGTAATACTTAATGGATCAGCATCTGTAACTAAAGATCCTGTACAAATTGCAGTATTAGTAGTTTGAAAAAGAATATCAAATGCTTCAACATCAGTAGAATTTTTAACTATAGTCAATACTGGAGAAGATGTAGTAAGTGAACCTAACACTCTAGCATAGACTGATACACCGTCTTGCATTGTAACAACTCCTTGAAGTCTGTAAACATCAAACTGTTGACCATCAATTGTTAAAGTGTAATTATTTACTTTATTACAACTAGAAGCACATTCCGGATCAAATCCTATAGTAGCTACTGGTTCTTGTACTATACCTAATGCTTTCCTAAAGTATGGAAGGTTTCTATTTAGATACTGCCACACATTTATAAGTGGACTTTTAAATTCTGGGTAAGTTGCCATGATTAACTATTTTATAAATATATACTTACTATAATATACAAAAAATATTTGAATAAAAAAAATCCTTAGAAATTAATCTAAGGATTTTTTGGAATATATAAGGGAGAGGTTGAACTAAAACATTATAGCACCTAGTATAAACGCAATAACTAACATAATGATAAGTGTAAAGTCAGCAATATTTTTACCTTCTTTATCAGATTCCCATACATTATGCATCTTGTTATATATAGGTTTAATCATGGCACTATGTACTAAATACAAGAATGCAATAACAGCAATAGTAACAATAAATATAATTCCTTTTATCATAATGAATCAATTCGTCTTTGTAAATATACTAAAGCTTTTTGTAAATCCTCTTTTTTTGTAGAATTATTTTTCTTACCAGCTCGGGCTACATACTTAATTACATTGCCTAAATAAAAATCATCATCAAGATTCCACGCTTCTAAAACATCAAACACTTCATGAGGACTATCTTCTAATGTGACTATTCTATTGGAAAGATCTATAGGAGAAAGCATATCACTTATCTGTTTTACAGTTGGGCAAGATTCTTTAGTATTCATAATTAGTTTATATCTTTTGGCAGATGGGTTTACCATACAATAACTACGTCTCCTTCATTAAGGACAAGTTTAACTTCGCCATCAATATCTATTCTTTCTACAGTTTCCATATTGAGAGAACTGGTGCGGATGTATACAACATCTCCTACAGATACATCTTCTACTTTATCTCCTATGGCATAAATAGTAAGTTTATTCCACATCTTTACAGCTTCCTGCATGATCATGTCTTCATCCTTTGCACTTAATTGGATGGTTGACTCTTTTCTTTTTGGGATATTCACTAGAATAGTTCTCCCTCTTAATTGTTTAAACGGTTTCATATTGTTGGTTTTAAAAATTTACGCATCATAATTCTGTGGAACATCTACCTTGGAAAGTGGCCTCAAATCTTGCACTGTAGGATTTGGACGGTTCAGTAGATCTAATTTTATTTTTTCTAATAGACCTATTAAAGCAAAGTTATCATAGGCTTTCTCACTCATGTGGACTTCTATTCCACCATCTGTCTCAACTAAAGACAGGATTGTTGTTGATTCTGACATATATTTATTTTATTGGTTGAGCAAATATAATAATTTATTTTTTAAAAAACCCGTTCTTAGGTTTTTCCTTTTTATCAACCCCCAACTTTTCTATAATCTTGTTTGCTTCATCTTCAGCATAAGTTATTACTTCTTCTTCTTTATCAGTGATCTTCCAGTTATTAAGTAAGATACTCATGTGCATAGTTTCATGCATTATACCTGTAGCTTTTTCTGTAAGAGAATACTTCTTAAAAGTACCTAGGTTAATAAACAAGAACGGTTTGTATGGATCTTTAGCAGTTAACTTTTTATCTGCGGGATCATAGTTAGTTAATCCATAAATATAAACTCCATTACCAACAGTCTTATCTACTTCTTCAGCTTGAGCATCTTTTCTATTTAACCCGTGCATCTCTTCTACTTTATAGTAATCAAAGACTTCAGTAGCATCATTACCTATAAGTAGAATATACTTACCCATGTCAATTTTCTTCATATTACAATATACAAATAATTAATTACAATGGAAAGCCTTTACTATCAATTGATTTTTCTATAGTTCCTTTTTTACCTACCTTAGAAGTAAGCATAATTATTCTACCACCTAATGGTTTTGGAGGAGCACCTCTTTCAACATGCCACCCTTGAGCACCATCTTCATATTCTTCTTTATATGTTCCAGTTATACAATGATGTATTTGTTTTAATCTTATTTCGGTAACAGCAGAATGTACATGTAGAACTTCTCTACTATCATTTCTACAACTGTTTTCATGAATATGTCCCATAGAAAATAAATCAAATCCTTCATATGTTTCTAAAGCTCTTGTAAGATTAATAGCACCTTTAGTTACTATTCCTCCACCACCAGATCCATGAAAATATTTATGTTTAAAACTAGCCTTTACATTTGATTTTATATGTGACTCATATATAATCCAGCCTCCATAACCCCCTGTAAAAACATTAGATCCTGTAGTATGATTTAACAAGTCTACAAATCTTTGTAATATATCAGTCTCTTGCCATTTAATTATAGCAGTTTCATGATTTCCATAACCAATTACAGTTAAAATATGTGCATATGGTGTAAACCATTCTACAGCTGTTTCTACAATAGAATCTAAATATTTATAATTGTTATGTTCTGGTAGAATATCGGACTTATTTCTTCTATTATCCCCCCTGCCCTGCATTAGACAAAAGAGATCCCCTGTAATAACAACATATATATTATTAGCTAAACAATAGTCAAGATGTTTCTTAAGTAGAACTCTATCACATTTAGGATTATCCCAATGTAAATCTGATAGTACGGCAACCTCATTATATTTATTTTTTAAATAAAGTTTGTGTACATTATTGCTTAATTTTTCTAGCATACTATTTACAACCTTTATTGGGTTACTATAATATACTAAATATAACTTACTTATACAAATGTAAACAACAAACCCCAGTAGTTTAGTACCAGGGTTTGATCATAATGTAAACAATAACAAAATGCTTCTGAACAAAGAAGAATCTGACACAAAGCTAATAACTTAATTGGTTTATGCAAATTTTTTTTTCTATATATTTTTTGAGACACATAAGAGGTTGTGATGGGGTCAGTATCACAGCCACCCCGGCCTGTGTCAGCAAACGGGGTACCCCCTAGTGTTTGCAGCCACTTAGTCCTGTGTGTCTGTGCCGCAATAAAACTTTTTCCTGCCGGAGAAAAGTTTTGTTGCTGTCTGCCAACCCTGTAATTCCATTGAACTAATAAATTATTTAACAATGGAAAATACCATCTGCATTCTTGTACAAAAGTACAACACTGATCCTGCTAACTATGTGTTCTGTGAAGTCATCAAAGGCGCTCCGCGCAATTTCAGACTCCATAAGAACTACATAAAGGCCTTCAGCAATCCTGTGACAATAGGCAAAGCCTACATTGTCAAGCACAGTGAAGTCCCTTCTGACTGTGGCCAGTTCACTAATGTATCCATTAGCGTCCTGTCTGAACTGTCAGAAACGGCAAAAGTGAATATCCTCCTTGGACTCTAGCGAGTCAGGGGGGATATCCCTTTTTTTTTATAACTCATGTAACTCCAGTAACTACTTGTAGAACAGGGTAACACCAGTAACTACTGTAGTCCTTTTTTTGCCAACCCTATGTAGCAATTGTATCAGTAATGTATAACCTTAAAAACTAGCATAAGATGGCAAATGAAGTAAAAATTGTAACAGAGCGCATCATGAGAGATGGTGTAGCTGTATTGTTGCAGCAAGTTCACTATGTAAATCTGAAGAAGATTGTAACAAGGGAACTTGATGCAAAGACTGGGATACCAATGGAGATTGTGAAGATCAAGCATATCCTGGATCTGGAGGATGATGATGATTCTCTAGAACTGGCTTGTAATTAGTTCAACAATGGGAGCTGTGGTAAGTACTGCAGCTCCTATATCACCTTAAGATTTCTGTAGCTCAAGAGGCACAAGCACAGATCTGAATATTAGTGGTATCAGGCTGATCACCTGAAATCAAGTCCTCACCTGGAACAGCAGGTAAACACATTAGATCCTGCAGCAGCTGTCATGCTCGCTAAGGATTGTCAAGACTGGATAGGACTGGTCGTTCTGTATCTGCAGGTACAGAGAAGATGATCCATTAACTTAAAGTTACTAAGGGAACAGCATTAACAGCTGTTCTCTTGTAACCGTTCTTCCTCTTTTCTGCCAACCCTTGGTAGCACTTGATAAATAAATGTATAACCCTTAAAAACTTAAAAAAGATGGGACTAACAGCAAATTACAGTACAAACTATCCAAAGGTGAACAAGGATGGTAAATTGGTGACGGTGTTTGTTTACACTGTAACAGGTGATGAAACAGCACTGAATGACTATATGGTATCTCAGGGAGATAACTATAGAACCAGTGACTCTGGAGAACCATTGTTCTTTACGGGATATCCTGCAGCAACTGATGTATGTCAGATGCGCAAGAACCTGTCTGGCAAAAATGCCGGACGTTGGGATCTTGACACTGCAGAATTCCGGAAAGACAAGGCCATAGTTGAAATGGCTGGTGGCAATTTGGGACAGGCTATAGCTGAGGCTAAGGTGGCTAAGTATGTAGCACCTAATGCAGGCAGTATGGCCGCGAAGCTGAAGGCAACGGCTGCAGCAGCAGCAACATCTGAATCAGATGACCTGGATGAAAATTAAGTAGTTCAGGTACTGCTGTAACAGGGGAGATAAGGTAACACTTGTCTCTCCTGTAACTCTTGACATAACGGAATATATAGTAAGCTAATGAAGCTCTTGTAACTACTATAGCACAAGTAATAACAGTATCTCTTGTAGATGCTGTTTACTTGTTGCTCCTTTCCTTTATTCTGCCAACCCTTCAGTGTAATTGATTGCAAAAGAAAGCAGATATAGGTACACTGGTATAAGTGTATACTTATCTACTTATATACTTATCTACTTATCTAGGTGAATAAGAATATATCAGTAAGATCTATAGGAAGAATCCTGATTGTCTCCACACGGTGGAGCAAGTAGACTAACATGCTGGTACTTAACCAATTAAAAATTGTGGAAAGAGTGTTATACTAAGGTATTTAGTATTAACATGTGTGTATATGTGTATATAGTACTCACTCCTATAGCATATTTATAGGTATTAGTATTCTCTTATAATACTATATACTTATATATACATACTTATTTTATATAGCTAAACTAGTAACCAATTAAACTAACATACAGATGAAAAGAGAGTATCTGATTACATCAATTATCTTTGCATTATTCTCTACAGTATTCTTTACTGTAGGATATGTAATGGGAGATATCAGTAGGAGAGGAGCAGAGTCTCCCGGAGATTACACACAAGTAGGTGGTAATATAGACATAGAATATTACTTGGAAGTATCTGAAGACTCTATATGGGTTGAAGGTGTAGATTCTAAAAAAGTATATTCAGGTAAATATGCTGACTTGGATTCATTAATATTAATTGATAATTTATAAGCTATGCTGTACGAAGATGCAAATGATATGTTTATGTTATATAGCATATCTCCAGAGTTAACTTGCACATGTGATGAATTTCATATGTGCCAACAGTGTTGTGAAGAAGATTCACAAACTGAAGAATAAAAATAAAGAATGCTCCAGCAATTAACTTACTATAGATTTAATTGGTTTAAATAAAAGCATTCTGCAATAAATGGTGTGATGAATACTTCAGCACAAAATCTAAACTATACAATCAGAGAAAGATCCTTATGGATCAAACCCGGGAAGGTGCTCTGTCTCTCAGTAATGAGGTTGGTTCTAGATAGTATTCTGTTATGCACCACTAGCCTGTCTCCCGAAAGGGGGCAGGCACCTTCCCACAATTATCTAGTAACCAATTAAATCAAAATAAAATGTCAAGATTAGTAAACGCAACAAGACAGTATGATAGTTTAACTGCTAATGGAGCTATCACACATTCAACAAGCCTAAACTATTGTTTAGACCTGTTTTTTCTAGCAGGTGCAAGTAGATATATGTCAGAATCTGATATTATACTTGCTTTTGACCGTGCACGCGCAGAGAATAAGAACTTAGCTTATAAGATTTTATTCTGGGCTCGTGATGCAAGAGGTGGTGCAGGTGAGAAGAGATTCTTCCAAATAGTTATGGAACATATCAGTAAGATTCATGCTTATGATTATGATCAGTTAGCTATATATATCCCTGAATTTGGATATTGGAAGGATGTATTCAAGATTGAGAATCCAAATGAGAATAATCTCAATTGGTTAAAGACTCAACTTGAAGAATCTCCTAATGCTAACCTCTTAGCTAAATGGTTTCCACGAAAAGGTAAATGGTTTGTAGCCATGCATCAGTATCTTAAGATGACTCCCAAAGAGTTTCGTAAGAAATTGGTGTCAATGACCAAAGTAGTAGAAACTCAAATGTGTGCCAATGAATGGTCTGAGATTAATTACTCTCAGGTGCCTTCAATTGCTATGAACAAGTATAGACAAGCTTACTTTAACCGTGATGGTCAAAGATATGCTGAGTTTATACAAGATGTTCAAGATGGCAAGCAGAAGATTAATGCATCAGTATTATTTCCTCATCAATTGTATCAAGCAATTAATAATGGAGATAATGCTAGTGCAGTAGAAGCTCAGTGGAATGCTTTGCCAAACTACATGGCTGATAGTACTGAAAGGATTATTCCTTTATGTGATGTCAGTGGTAGTATGTCAGGCCTTCCTATGGATGTATCTGTATCTTTAGGGATTTATATCTCTGAAAGAAATGAGGGTATATTCAAGGATGCATTCTTGACTTTCTCTGAAAATCCTCAAATGAATTACCTATCAGGTACTTTGTCTGAGAGAATGAGACAGTTACAGAGAGCAGACTGGGGTATGTCTACTAATCTTCAAGCCACATTTGACTTGATTCTTAACAGTGCTGTTAGAGAGTCATTACCAGAAGATGAGATGCCAACTAAATTACTTATCATTAGTGATATGGAGTTTAATGAGGCAACTTATCACTCAGGTACAAACCTAGATTCTATTAAAGCAAAGTATTCTGATGCAGGATACAAGATGCCTGAGATAGTATTCTGGAATGTAAATGGGAGACTTGGTAATGTTCCTGCATCTGCTAAAGATTCAGGCATTGGCTTGGTATCAGGTTTCAGCCCTTCAATTTTGAAGAGTGTGTTGCAAGGTGAAATTTATTCACCAGAGCAATTGATGCTTGATACTGTGGACACTGCGCGGTATTCCTGTATTGGAACTGAATAAGACTCGGGGTTTGACGGAACCTGGCAACAGAATCCGTCTTTTTTACTCATTTAATATTTAAATATGAAAGCAATTGATATAATTTATAAGGTTTCTTTAGCATTATTGATAGGAACAGGTTTGCAATTTTTTATGTATGGTATGTTTACCTTTAAGTCTCTAGATTTTAACACTTATGAAGTTTATAACTGGGTGTTACAAATAATTTATTTTTCTTACTGTGTAACTTTGTCATTTAAACTAGAATAATTATATTTACATATGCAACCAATTTACAGATTTCTAATTCAAATGATGTTAATAGCAATACTAATAACATTATTCTTCTCATGTGCTTCAAAGAAAGCAAATTGTGATGCCTATGGTCAGGCAGAAATAGTTAACAAAACTGTATGTAAGTAGATCTCCTACTTATAATGCAAGAGGGAGCCGAGGTAACAGCCGGCTCCTTTTTTATTCACAGAAAAAAATATTAAAAATGGACAAAGTAGAGATATTTAACAATGTAGATGGTTACATTGCATCAGTTGAGTTCTTAAGTGGTACTCCTGAAATGCAAAGATTTAATTTCCATAGAGGCAAAGTTCAACCTTTTCAATGTGCTCAAAGGAAAGAAACAGACACACATGTGTATTGGTCATATACCGAGGCTAAACCTAGGTTTGAAAACAATAGATTGTTCTATAGTAGAAACAATAAGTATGGTTTTACATATGATAAAGCCAAGAAAGATTTCAAATTCTGGTTTGGTAGAAGTATCCATGAAATTCCACCATTGATGTTGCATGATGTTTTTAAACATTTCAATATTGATTGGTATGGCAATTTAAGTCCTTCACTTGCTAGTTTGCTTAATGCAACAATGGTTAAGAATATGATTAAAGGTAAGATTACTAATCCTAGGGATTATGTAAAAGCTTATCTTAAGACTAGTCCTTATAGAAAGTCAGGAATTTCTCCTGAGTTATTTTATAAGACATTCAACACTGGAAATGTTCAATCTCCTAAATCTTATAGGAAGATTATTGAATATTCTACAGATGCTAATCATGCATTAGAATTTATTGCTGCTCAAAATAATAGTTATATTAATCATACAATTACTGATTTGTATGATCAGGCAGCTGTTCTTGATAGAAGAGTAAATCCTAAATGGTCTGAGGCTAGAATGAAAGAAGTGCATGCTGAATGGACTCGTGAAATTATGAGTGTTGAGGTTAAATCAATCCAACAACATGAGTATAATTATCCAGAAGTTGCTCTTCCAGATGGTCTTGAGATTATATCTAATAACTATGAACTTTTTGAAGAAGGTACTACAATGAAACATTGTGTGTATACTAATTATGAAAGCAGAATCAGATCTAAAAAGTATTTTGCTTTTAGATATGATAAAGATGGTATTAGAGCAACTCTTGGTGTGGATAAGTTTGATTCTAATAATGCTACATTCAGTCAGATGTATGGAATTGGTAATTCTCCTGTTCCTATAGATATTTCTGATACTATGAAAGAGTTTATTAAGACTGATTACTTTCAGAAATGGTGTAATGAACAGTTTAATGCACTACCCTCAAGAGAGAGGGAACCTGCAGATGCTGAATTTTGGTTATAAGTCAAGCCGGTGTAATAGCCGGCTTTTTTGTTGAATTAAAAAATTAAAAATGGCAAGAATTAAAACATTAGAAAAAAGAAAAGATGAACTCTTTGATGAGTTATACATGTTGCATTTTGCAGAACCAAGTCCAGAAGTATACATGCAAAGAAGATCTGAGATAGAGTATAAAATTGCTTGTCTTGAAGATACAATTGAATTTGAAAAGAAAATGGCTCCATTCAAATGGATGTTATATGGTTTTATTGTTTGTGCCTTTGGCTTATTGCTCTGGGCTTATTTAAAAAGTAAATGATTATGAAATTTATGATTTTAGTATTTAGTATGTTAGCATTTGTTACTACAGATGTTAAATCTCAGAAGTTAAAAGATTTAACAAGATCTGAGAGACTTTTTGTAAGAAATGTAATTAATATCAACAAGAAAGAAAAAGTGATAGAGATTACAAAAAGAATAGATAACCATATTGTAATTGAATTTACAAGTACTATGGTTGTATTGAAACCAGATGGATATGTAGGAGAAACCTGGATATTAGAAGATGGTGATTGGTTAAGTTTAGGAACCGAAGAAGATGCTTATTAATTTTTTAAAACAATTCAAAATGGCAATTATTGCAAAGAAAAAACCAGGAAGACCTGCAAAGGAAAAAACAACATTAAAAGATGTTGTAACATCATTGAAAAATGTTGAAACAATACAGAGTGATTTAGAAATCAAACTTGAGAAAGCATATGCTAACTTAGAAATCAAAGATTTACATATTGCTGACTTAGAAAAAAGGTTAGATGATGCTTTCAAAGAACAAGAGAATATGTTCAAAGAATTAGATAGATCTATTTATTCTACTATTCATCACTGTTCACAAGTTGAATGCAGTACAGGAAAACTTACATTACATGATGTAGACTACTGTGTTGATTTAATTAAAAGAATTATGAAACATAAATTTGAGTATAAACCTCAAAATTTTGAATAATGAAAAAGTCTGAAGCATTGAAGAAAGCTGCTGAAGCAGAGGATAATGATCTTAAAGCTCTCGGTCTTATGACCGGGAGTTTGAGAGAAGGTAGACTAGAAAGGTTTACTGAAACTTACTTGCCTCAATTACTAAAGATGGGATTTGATATTGCTCAAGATGATGAGATGTTCAGATATACCATTGATACAGAAATGGGAGGAAAGACATTTGGTATAGTAGATTACTATCCAAAAGCAAATAACCTATGCATTAGGAAGACCAATAAATGGGAGAAGCCCGGTCTCAAATGGATTGTAGAGAATTTGTTGTAAATTGACAGCTTGGAAAGACAAGCGCATGGTCCCATAGCTCAACTGGATAGAGCACTACCCTTCTAAGGTAGGGGTTATAGGTTCGACTCCTGTTGGGATCACTATTTATTGTTTAATTTAAAATATGTAATAATGTGTGATAATTTAATTAAATCTGTCTTAGGATTTGATCTTAAGATAGACATTAGGGATGAATCAGGTAATGTTATTCCTATTGGAGTTAAAAAGACATTATATCCTATTGAGACAACAACGAAAATAAACACTAGGTTGTTTGATAAAAGATTTTTTACATCTTTTGATGAAGCTCTGTTGAATAAAATTAGAAATTATAGAAACTTAAATGATTAATTATGAAAATATCTGTAACATATGAGGATTCTGATGTAGCAAAAGCTTTGAGTAAAATTATTAAAGATCCAAATGCTGATCAGTTTATTAAGTTATTTACTCCTATGATTTGTACAAGTCAACAAGCAACTGAATATTTCTTTAAACTTATGTTAGGTAATAAACTGCCTGATATTATACCTAATGGTACTTTATGCAAGGTGCATATAAATCAATTAGGATATGGTAGTCATAAAGAAGCTATAAAAGATCAATTTGCTGATGAATTAGGTAATGTTATTGTTACTGTAAAAGATTTTAGAGGGTATCATGAATATAGTCAGTATCATATTGAATATAGCAATATACTAGAAAATGGTATTATAAAAAAAGAAACTACCTATGTCCAGTCAAAGGATCTAGAGGTTATTGAGGATCTTTAAGATGCGTATTCTGTGAATATGCTTTTCCTGACCAAATAATTAAGGGGGGTACTAATAATACCCTCCTTCATTATGTAGCTATATAGTGCAATAATAAAAATGATAATTCATACAAATAAAGTTTATTATAATAAATTTACTAAACTTTATGTGTTTAAAATGTTATATCAACTACCCAATGGCAAGGTAATTTATTTAAGTATAGAACAGTTTTTAGAATTGACTGATGAAGATATACAGTACCTAATGTCCATAGATGGTGGTGAGCATGTAATAAATCCTTTTACCGACTCTGCTGTTGGTCACAATAGCAAAGAATACTATTATGATTTTGATTATCTAACAGATGATGAAAATGAAAATGATATTATTTCAGATGATGATCCATTTGATGATATCATTGATCTTAATGATTCCTTATAAATATAAGACAACATAGTCTTAACACTTATCTCAGAATGAGTAACTGATGATATAGTATCTACTCAAAACAATCTATTTATTTATTTATTTACTAAAAACTAAAGTCATGGACTCTAAAGTAATTGTATTAGCTGATGAAGCTACCGGAACTGTAATTAATGTATCTGAAAACAATCCTGAATACGGATATGTAAAATTACAACAAGTAAGAAATGTCATTGATGATAATGGCTTCTTAAGAAGAAAACCTGTGAATGCATTGTTGCCAGGAACAGTTGAAGATTTAAAAATGTTAAATCTTTTTGCTGGTCAAGCAATGACAGGTAAAATTGTAATTGAAGAAGCTCTTGAGCCATTTAATTCTAAAACACCTGCGCGTGATCTTAAGATTGCGGGAAGCACAGGAATTGTGTGTACATGGCAAGGCCTTCCTATTTACAGAAGAACAAAATTTACTTTTGATTCTGTTTTGGAAGATACTTACCAAAAACATGATAATGTTGATGAACTACGTGCTGCTTATGCAAATTCAATTAAGTCAAATACTTCTGCAATTCAAAATGCAGCAGGACAAGATTTCACTATTGAGGGATAATCTGTAACAATTTAAGATAAGAGGGGCATCCGTGTCCCTCTTTTTATTTCTGATTAAAAAAAATGTATATGAAAAAAATGGAAAAGCTAAAGAAAAATGTAACTGATTATCAATTAAATGCAGGTAAAACCTACATAAATTATGAATCAGATGGATATTCACAGTATCAAAACTATCTTTATAAGAGAGCCCTATATGGTCTAGATGCTCTTAGTCAAGATGAACTTGCTGCTACATGCAGTAAGAAAAAACAAAGGATTATTAATGTCTACAAAAGAGCACAATCAGTATTAAACATTGAAAAGCAAAAAGCTACAATCAATTATACTAATGTGTTATTTAAGTCATTATTTCCTAACAGCAAATTAACTAAATCTCTTATTGAAAGTAGTGACACTGATGAGAAATTTAAAAATGTTTTAACTTTTAAAGATTTAAATATCTCAAAAAGACAAATTGTTACTATCTTTATGACTGAAGGAATACTTCCTAAAAACTTTTTAAGTTTAATAGAAGGTCCAAACCAGTTACCAAGATTAAAACATGAAAATAAAGCTTAAAGAATGTTATGGATGTGAAAAACCATCTATAATTTGGAAGAACCATGAGGGGTTCCGGTATTGCAAATACTGCTGGAGTTGCCACGAAAGCAATGATACTGAATTACAGAAACCAACAACTTCTGGAATCCCTCGGGTTTCTCCTAAAAGAGCAAAGAAAGAACAAGAGTATCTTAAACTAAGAGCCCGATATCTTACAGAAAATTCTTTGTGCAAAGTAAAAGTTAAAGATTGCATGCATAATGCAACTGATGTACATCATACTAGAGCAGGTGCTGATAGAGATGTATATTATCTTATTCAGAGCACATGGATTCCTATCTGTAGGAAGTGTCATAACTGGGTGCATGAGCATCCGGAAGAGGCAAGAACAATGGGCTGGCTAAAATAAACAAAAATGATTATAGGTATAGACTTTGATGGTACTTGTGTTAAACATTCTTATCCTTATGTGGGAGAAGATATTGGTGCAGTACCTGTATTAAAAGAATTAGTAGCAAAAGGACATAGTTTAATATTATGGACAATGCGAAGTGATGAGACATTAGAAGATGCAATTAATTGGTTCAAAACTAATGAAATTGAATTATATGCTTCACAAAGAAATCCAACACAAGATTCATGGACAAGTTCTCCTAAAGCATACTGTCAAATTTATATTGATGATGCAGCATTAGGGTGTCCACTAATTAATAATCATGTTGATTGGATCAAAGTAAAAGAATGGCTGATTGAAAAAAAAGTATTATGACAAAAGATGATATCCAAGCAGAAGCATTAAAAGCTACAACAGGAAAACATAAATGTAGTTTAGTATTAGGAACTGGTGTTGGTAAAACCTTAGTTGGTTTAACTCACATTGAGATTAATACTACTCCATTGATGAAATGTCTTGTTGTTGCACCAAAGAAAGCAATTTTTCAATCCTGGATTGATGATGCTGAAAAATTTGATAAAAGTGCTTTGATAGATAGAATTGTATTTACAACCTATCTTAGCTTAAATAAACACAATCCTAATGATTATGATGTTATCTACTTGGATGAAATGCACAGTTTACTTGATTCACATAGACCTTTTCTAGAAGCATATAAAAGTAAGATTCTTGGTTTAACCGGGACTCCTCCTAAATATAGAAATTCAGAGAAAGGTCAATTAGTATCAGAGTTCTGTCCAGTAGTATTTACATTTAAAGCAGATGATGCTGTAGAGAATGGAATTTTAAATGATTATCAAATCATAGTCCATCAACTAAAGCTAGATGCTTGTAAAGGTTATGTTACAGAAATGAAAGGTAAACCCTTTGTTACTTCTGAACTTGAAAATTATAATTATTGGTCTAGAAGATTAGATATGGGATCTGGTCCCGTGCATATTCTTAGAGTAATGAGAATGAAAGCAATTATGGAGTATCCATCTAAAGAGAAGTATACTGAATTGCTAATGAAAAACATTACTACTAAATGCATTGTATTTGCTAATACTCAAAAACAAGCAGATAAACTTTGCTCTTATAGCTATCATAGCAATAATGCAGCCTCTGAAAATAATTTAGAGATGTTTAAGAATGGAGAGATCATGCAATTATCAACTGTACTTCAGTTGAGTGAAGGTGTGAATATTCCAAATCTTAGACAAGGCATTATTATGCATGCATATGGAAATGAGCGTAAAGCAAGTCAAAGAATTGGTAGATTACTTAGATTAAACCCTAATGAAAAAGCTATTGTACACATCCTATGTTATATGGACACAGTAGACCAAAAATGGGTAAAAGAAGCTCTTGAGAATTTTGATCAGAGTAAAATTGTATGGAAAGACTATGGGGTTAATTTAGATTAGCTCCATAATTTTTATTATATTAGTAGTATGGAGAATGTAAAAACACATAAGCTTACTATCTATAATGATGATGTAAATTCTTATGAATACATCATTGCTTGCTTAATTAGATTCTGTAAACATGATCCTATTCAAGCGGAGCAGTGTGCTGTTATAGCACATAGTAATGGTCAATGTGATGTTAGAATTAGTAATTTTAATGATATTTATGAAATGCATGCTGATCTAAAAGATATGAATATAAAAACTGAAATTGAAATTTATGAAAGTTCTATGCATTAATGATACTGATAAACCAGTAAAAATCTCAGAAGAAAATTGGATCAAACAAGGCAAAATTTATACTGTCATTGAAGTTAAAAAAATGGGCCTTCAAAAAGGTCAGTTAGGTTATAAGTTAGAAGAGGTTAGTATTCCTGAGAAATCATTTCCTTATGAATATTATAGTTCTTCAAGATTTGGTTTTCTTATTGAAATTACTGATGAAAATCCTGAAATATCTACCAAAGAAGCTGACTTAGATATTTTCTAAATCTTAAAAATTTATTTATGAAAAAATCATTAAACATGTTAGGTGTAGTTATGAACATATACCTAATTACTGCTCATGTGTGCATGCTTTATTTTTGGTATCAATGGTCTAAACAACACAACTTTTTAAGTACTCTTATTATAGGCCCTATTGTATCAGAATTCAAAGGATTATTTTTTCCTTTTTTTATTTAAAGTATGGAAGATTACACTAAAGAAGATGTACTACAAGCTCTATCTAAAATTACTGTGAACTCACGTAAAAGAGTTTTAGTAGATCAAAGAAGTTATCTTATTGGTATTTTGGCATATAGATTTATGTTAAGTGAACATACTATTGCAAAGCTTACAAATATTAAAAGATATAGTATTAACTATAATAAAAAGATTGCATTGGATTTTCATAAAGATAAATCATATATTCAAAATGTATATGTATATGCCCAAATGTTTCCATTTGACTTTAGTGTAATTGAAAGAGGAAAATCTATAAGTGATAGATCTGTAAGAGTAGAACTAGATCTTAATAGAAAATTATTTAATAAACTAAAAGCAGTTGGAGCTATAAAAGGTCAGTCAGACATAAGAGTTACAATTAAGTTTTTCTTAGAAAAAAGTTTAACAATATGGGACGAATGAAAGAAGTTTGTATAGAGATTATGAATGCTAATGGTGGTATACCAGAAGGTATGACAATAGCTGATGTAGCTAGAATGAAAAAATTAGAAATGTATAATTGGGAAGAGTATGAAAGATACCAAGAAAGGACAAGATTACAACAGTATCAAACAGAAAATACAGGAGAGGCTGGAAAGATTGAACAAGTCAACAAAAAGTTCTCCCCGCAATATGGTGAAGCAAGAAAAGAAAAAGGGAGTGAACAATGAAGAAGGTGACTAAAGACAAGTTGATTTCTGTTTATTGGATAGTTATTTATTCCTTAGCTGTCATAGGTGTATTAGGGTTATGTAAGTATCTAGTGTATGGGTCATTTTATTAAATATCTAGTGGTATGGATAAGCCAAAACTTATCTATACCTTTCTGGATGGTAGGTCATGTGCACCTGTCCGTTAATGTGTATGAAGATATACATGAGATAATAGCATCATTTGGTATGAATATACTAGTTGCTGTTGGATTTATTATTGATTATTTAGAACAAAAAAAGAAATGAATTATCTAATAGGTTCCATTATATGTGGTATAGTATTAATATTAATTATAAATTCTAAAGATGAAACGCATTCTGGATGGGATGATTGATTGCATGTTTGCAATTGTTGTCTATATTTTTTATAAAAATTTGGACTAATGGTTAAAAAAGACAAAGAATTCAAAGAGCTCATAGGAGCTATTGTAGAAGAACATTTTCAAATGACCAAAAAGATTGATCAAAACTTACACTATTTATGGTTTATGTACAAGAAAGGTACTAAAGCCGGTGATTATAAACCATTCATGTTAATGGCAGAAATGCAATTACTTAAAGAAATGGGTTATATATCAGCTGAAGAAATTCAGAATATGGTGTCTATGATTGATTCTAAAGATGAAGATAACTTTTATCTTGTTTGGTTAGCAGTTAAAACTTGGAGAATGAACCGTATTAAAGATCATGGTGTGTATAGTTCAACAAATCTTTTTCCCTATATGAATATTGAGAAAGATTACCCCACTAAAATATTGAACCATGAAGTATTCTTAAAAACAAAAACTAACAAATGACGGAAAAGGAATTAATTGATGCAGGCTTTGAGAAACAAGAAGCCAATCATGTAGAAACAGATAATGGTTATGATTACTATTATTATATTTTAGATCTGTGTGAAGGTGTATGTTTATTATCCTGCGACAGTGATGAAGTAGTTGATGACAAATGGTATATTAAATCATTTGACATACCAGCATTAAAGATTCAAAACCAAGGACATTTAAATGAGTTCTTGGATTTAGTAAGAACTTTAATAGGATGTGAACATGTTTAATGGAAAAATGATTAAGAAAAATGGCAAATTTAGTTTTGCTGATGATAAGTCCAGGTTAGGTTATCAAATATTTATTGATAAAGTGACAGAAGGACAAATGGTTGACATATATATTGATATAACAGACAATAAACATAGTGGAGCTCAATTAAAGAAAGTACATGCTTGTATTAGAGAGCTTGCTAAAGAATCTGGTTATACATTTGAAGAGATGAAACTTCTTGTCAAAAAACAATCAGGCCTTTGTATAGAGGCCGAAGGAATATTGGAATGTAAATCTTTTGCTGAATGTAGTAAAGATGAAATAAGTCTTGCTATTGAAGCATGTATTGAAATTGGAACTGTATATAATATTAGCTTTCCGGAGTAGTATCTGTAGGAGTAGGGATTTCTCTCTCCATCATTTGATCATCTCTGATTGCAACTCTTTCAATTTCAGCAAGAATAAGCATCATTGTTTTAAATGCTGACTCTTGTTCAGTATACTGGGGATTAGGATCTGTAGAAATAACTTTTTTAATAAGTTCTTCTTTCTTAGCATCATCAGTCTCCTGCTTAAAAATGTAAAACATTGCTGCTTTAAGCATTAGATAAAAGTTCTTGTTAACTTTTACTTCTATGATTGCATCATCCTTTAGTTCTTTTACTTTTACTGACATAAGTTAATATTTGAAACAAAAATAAAAAAAAATATGAAACAAAAACTGAATATTGAAGAAATTAAACAAAAAATGTTTGATAAACTTCAACCAAGTGGCTGGGGAAAAGTTCTTAAACCTTTTATATTTAGTAGTGACTTTGATAAAATTGTATCACAGTTAGCAGTACTAGCTCAAGATGGTAAAAGATTTACCCCGCCACTGAAAAGTATTTTTAGAGCATTTGAGGAATGTCCTATAGATCAATTAAAGGTTGTTATAGTAGGTCAGGATCCCTATCCACAGTTTGGTGTAGCAGATGGAATATCATTTAGCTGCAGCAATACAAATGAATTACAACCTAGTTTGAGTTATATCTTTGATGAGATAAACAGAACTTTCTATAATGGACACCCTGAGTGTGTTGATGTAAATTTAACCAGATGGTCAAATCAAGGTATTCTTATGCTAAATACAGCACTTACAACTACTGTAGGAAAGAGTGGCCAACATTATCATATTTGGAAACCTTTTACTGCATTTTTATTTGATTATTTGACATGGAACCAAAATGGTTTAGTTTATATCTACTTAGGTAAAGAAGCAAGAGAATGGTCTGAATGTGTAAATGACAATAACTACAAGTTATTTGCTAGTCATCCGGCTAGTGCAGCTTACTTAAAATCTAAGACTTGGAATTCACAAGAGATCTTTCATAAGACAAGTGAGTTAATTCAAAAAAATTATAATATTAAACTGATCTGGTAATGAATGAAATTTTTAAGAAACTAGTTGAAAACAATTTAAGCCCGAATACTTATTATGTTTTACACTGCATAAAAGAAAAAATAGTGCCTGCTTCTTTTGTTAATAAAGCATTAGAAAGCAAAAAGCTGCAAAGTGAAGCATGGTTATCAGAAGACTTGCAGCTTACAAGTAAAAGCATTATCTTTATGGAAGAAATCAATGGTTACTTCAAAAGAACAAAGAAGAAAACAGCCAAAGATATAATGGGTCAAAACTTTGTTGACAATATAAAGGCATATGTGAGCATATTTCCTAATAGGAAACTGTCCTCCGGAAAATATGCTAGAGTTAACCCTAAAAATCTTGAAGCAGCTTTTCAATGGTTCTTTGAAAACTATGATTATGAATGGGATATTATTATTCAAGCAACTCAAAAATATGTGCGTGAATATGAGGTCAATGACTTTGAGTTTATGAGGACTGCTCAATACTTCATTAGGAAGCAAAATATAGATAAGTCTTTTGAATCAGATTTGGCAACATATTGTGAGTTAATTAAAGATAAACCCGATGATGAAGTAGTGTATTTCAAAGAAAGGATCTTATGAAACTACAATGTTAAACCAATTAATTAAAACAAAATGTCAGATTTATTTAATGGAGCCAAACCGCTCGTGCCTGTTAGTGAAAGAGATGCCTTAGAAAAGGGTCTTATCAAAATGAAATTAAGAAGAAAAGGCCAGCTGAAGTCACTGCAAAGTGCATGGCCCAAATTTAATGATGCATTTTGTGATGGATTAGAGTGGAGAACTATCACTGTTGTAGGTGCTAGACCGGGTACTGGAAAGACTTTATTTATGGAGCAGTTAATCTCAGATATAATTGAGAAAAACAAACATCATACATTTAGAATCTTAAAGTTCCAGATGGAAATGCTAGATGAAACTAGTGGAATAAGAAAATTGAGTCTGAATACAGGTGCTGATTACAATACATTGATGAGTAAAGGTGGTCCAGTTGATGCTGATATCTACTATAAGTGTGTTGAGTATTACAAAAAGAGTGCGGAGCAAGATATTATAAATGTAGTTTATGATGCATGTACAGTTGATGAAATGTGTGCTACTGTCCATTATGAAATGGAAAAGTACAAACATGAAGATGGTACATATCAGAATATGCTAATAGCAATAGATCACTCAGCATTATTTAAAAAAGGTAAAGGAGAGAAGGATAAATTTGAGGTATTATATGCTTTAGGAGAAGCTTTGACTTCTATGAAGAAAAGATACCCAGTTGCTTTCTTAGTACTAAGCCAACTCAACAGAAATATAGATGATCCCAAAAGACAGCTGAATGGTGTTTATGGTAACTATGTATTAGATTCTGATTTATTTGGTGCGGATGCATTATTACAACATGCTGATGTAGTTCTTGGGATTAATAAACCTTCTATAAGGAAAATAAGACAATATGGACCTGAAAAGTTTATTATTGATGATGAAGATATGTTGGTGTTTCACTTCTTGAAATCAAGAAATGGTTTAACAGCAATTGCATTCTTTAAACTTGATAGAAGAACCATGAGAATTGTTGAGATACCCACTCCACCCCAAGTCACAACAAGTTAAATATAAATAAAAATTAATCTATGAGTATTAGAAAAGAAAAAGAAAAAGAATTTTTTGTTGAGCATATGCCAACATTTAGATCTTTACAAGCAAATGATCCATTTTTTGTTATTAAGACAGCGTTCTTTCAAAAAGGCAAATATGGAAGACAAGTTCAATTTTTTGAATCTGAGTTATCAAAAGAAGAAGATATCTTTATTGAGTTCTATGAAAACATCAAAGATGGTAATGGAGCTGATGTAGATGTTGTTCCTATGTATGATGACAGACAATTGTTTAAATACAAGCACAACAGTTATTTTGCTGAAGAATATGAGCAAAAAGAAAATGTAAACTTTAAAGGTGAAACATATCATACTTTTACAGTGCCTGTATCAGAACTAATTGCTGTTCTTAAAGATGGTACTGAGATCACATATTCTCTTTATGAAAAAAGAAAGAATGAAGTGCAATTGAAAACTGTAGCGGATGAACTTCCAAAACTACAAAAGTCATTGGCATTATTTCCAGACTTTGAAGGTGAGTATTTGAAAAATGATCTATCATTAGGAGAAACTGAGACACCAAAAGGGGAATCAGTTCAGGAAGTACATTTTAACTTAGCTAACATTTCTCTTAAAGATTTTGCTGCAATTATGCTAGTAAAACCTATAAGTGATAAGCAATGGTTAAATGATTTGATAACAGAAGCAAAAAATGAGTTATGAGTATAGTATTGCCAACAACAAAAGTAAGTGCTACTAGAGTTAATCCCAAGAGACTTGTGATTTATTCAAAGCCTAAAACCGGAAAGACAACTGCTTATGCAGGTCTTGACAATAATTTAATTCTTGATTTAGAAAATGGATGTGAGTATGTAGAAGCATTAAAGATTTCTATTACTAGTCTCGCAGACCTTCAGGAAGCTGGTAAAGCCATTAAAGAAGCAGGTAAACCTTATAAGTATGTTACTGTAGATACAGTGACAGCATTAGAAGAAATTATCATGCCTCTGGCAGTAAAACTTTATAGAAATACTGCAATGGGAAAAAACTATGATGGAGATAATGTAACTACTTTGCCCAATGGTGCAGGATATTTATATATTCGTCAAGCTTTCTTCCAAGTTATTGATTTTATTGATACCTTAGCACCACACATTATTTTATCAGGTCATATTAAAGACAAGGTAGTTGATGATAAAGGTGAGATGGTTATGTCTGCAAACATTGATTTGACAGGTAAAATCAAATCTTTAATTTGTGCTAATGCAGATGCAATAGGGTATATGTTCAGGAAAGGTAATAAAACTATTCTAAGTTTTAAAACTAATGAAGAAACCACATGTGGTGCAAGACCAGAGCATCTGAGAAATGAAGAAATAGTAATTTCTGAAATGAATGAGAAAGGTGAATTAACACTTCACTGGGACAAAATTTATGTATAAACAATTAAAAAACAAAAAAAATGGCATTAAGTACAACTGATTTATCTACAGGAGGAGGCTCCGGATTACCAAAAACAATTCAAACTGGTAATCATGTTTTAAAAATTAATAAAATTACACTTGAAGATTATCAATTCATTGATAATGCTAAGCATTTAGTGCTTCATGTGGAAACTCAACCTATTGATGGATTTGAAGGGTTTATGATTGACAAAGATGATGAGAGCAAAGGTCACTTTGCAGGACAGATTGGTAGAGTAAAAGCAAGTCAATATGCATTTGCAGATGGTGAAACCAAGTCTGGTGTTAAAATTCAAAGAGATAGATCTTTATTGATCTTCTTACAGAATTTGTGTAAAAGTCTAGGTGTTAATGAATGGTTTGTTGCTCAAGATAACAAGCATGACACAATTGAAGACTTTATCAAAGCATTTGCAAAAGATGCTCCATTTACTGATAAGTATATGGAATTTTGTATTGCGGGTAAAGAATATGAAAGCAAAAGTGGTTATACTAATTATGACATGTGGCTTCCTAAAGGCGAAGGTAATAAATATGCCTACGGTGAAATTGAGGGAGGTAAAGTCCTAAAGTATGATGAAGCTAAACACTTGAAAAAATTGGAAGTGAAAGATGTTAAATCATTTGGTGATGATAATGACTTCTCAGTTCCATCAAGAACATCTTCTGATTTCAATCTAGATGACTAATATTTTATTAGTTTAATAGAAGGGGTCAGTTATGGCCCCTTTTTATTTTTTTAAATTTAAGATATGATTTCAACAAAAGCAATAGTATCTGATGTAGTTGATGTACCTAGAGAATGGATATTTGAGTTTTATTTAAAATTAGATGAGAGATTATCTGGTCAAGACATAAAAATTAACTCAGCATTCAATCCTAGAGATAAAACTCCATCAATGTGTATTTATGTAGATGCAAGAGCAAATTATAGATACAAAGATTTTTCTTCTGGAAGAGGTGGTGATGCCTTAGATTTGGTTAAAGATTTATTTAATCTAGCTACTAGAGGTACAGCATCTTTTAAAGTAGTTCAAGACTACAATGAATATCTGACAAATAATAAGTATGTTCAAAACTATACTGTTAGATCTCAAGGAAGATATCAAATTACTGATTATGAAATGAGACACTGGACTAACTTTGATGAGAAGTACTGGACAGGACATAAAATTTCATCTAGTCAATTGCAAAAATATAATGTGATTCCTTTGGATCACTATATTCTTACAAGAGAGACTGATTTAAATGGAAATTATCCTCTGACAATAAAAACAAGATATCTATATGGTTATTTTAAAGAAGATGGTACTTTATACAAAGTCTATCAACCTAAATCAAAAGATAACAAGTTTCTGAAAGTTAGAGATTACATTCAAGGTAGTGAGCAATTAAATTATGATAAGTCTTATTTGCTAATTGTATCTTCACTTAAAGATCTTTTAGCAATAAATATGCTTGGCATAAAGGGTATTGAAGCTGTGGCTCCAGATAGTGAGAATATCATGATTCCGGAAGTATTCATGCAAAATGCTTTCAAAAAGTATAAAAAAGTACTTGTCCTATTTGATAATGATGAAGCTGGTGTAGAATGTGCTAAGAGATATGAGAAAAAGTATGGTCTTACATGCATTAATTTCCTTCTTAGTAAAGATGTAGCAGATGCATTAAAAGATCATGGTATTGAAAAGACAAGAGCTGAGTTGTTTCCTTTATTAAAACAAGCATTATGAGTTGGATTTATAAGAGTAAGCAGTTTGATGAATCTTGTATTCCGGAGGGATCTGTGGGATTTATCTATCATATGTCTGTAATATTAAATGGCAATACTTATGCTTATATAGGTAAAAAGAATTTCTTTTCTAATGTAAAGAAGAAACTTGGTAAAAAAGCTTTAGCCCTTGTTACTGATAAGAGACTAAAGAAATATACTAGAGATATCAAACCTAGTTTTATGAATTACTATAGTAGTAATCAACAACTAAAAGAAGCTCACAAAGCAGGTTTAATTATTAAAAGAGAGATTTTAATGATTTGTTATTCTGCTACAGAATTAACTTATCAGGAAGTAAAGCACCAGTTTAAATATGAAGTGCTTGAAAAAGAAAATTATTTAAATGCCAATATTCTTGGCAGATTTTACAAAACTAAATAACTATGAGAAAATTTTATGACTATAGAGGTTTGCCACCAGCAGATGCTCAAAAATATCCTATAGAGGGTAAAGTAATATTAAAAAGTAAAAATTATTGGTTGTGTTGGATTTATAAAGATGATAATTGGTTTTTAGAAAGACAAAAACTAAACAAAGGATTTATTGTAGCTCCTAGAACTATTTACTTATATGATATTTATATTGCTAAATCTTTTTGGGATGCTTTAAAGTATTTTATAAAAGTAAGTTTTAACAAAAAAACTAAATAACCATGACAGAAAATGAAATGACAGGCCTTCTTCTTAAGTTGGCTGACCTTGGTGTTACTGGAATTAAAGTAAAATATGATGGTGGAGGAGACTCCGGTGCCATAGAATGGATTGGATATACAAATAAACCTTGTGAAACTCCAGAAGATGTAGATGATGATGTGGAAGATTGGGGATATGAATGGAAGTTATCAAAAATTTCTGCAGATGCATATACTGCAATTGAAGAATTTGCTCAAAACAAACTTCTTGATAAAATAGAAGATTGGTGGAATAATGAAGGTGGTTGGGGAGAGTTATCTATATGTGTTCCTTCAGGTAAGTATATCATCAATAATCATATAAGAATTACTGAAAGTGAAGATTACTTTCATGATGGTAGTTTGTTAGATAAAGCAGATGAGTAATGACTGAAAAACAAAAAGCAGATGAAATGTATGCTTATGCAAGTAAGTTACATGGTCCTGAAAAAGCTAAAGAAGAAGCATTAAAATCTGCAACAGCAACTTATTCATTAGCACCATATAAAGATGGTAGAATGATGGCTAGAAGTTATTGGGAAAGAGTAATTGAACATTTAAAAAAGAAGTAATGGCACATCCTTGGCAACATGCAGTATCCTCTGCTAGAAAATTTGGAGGATCTCCTGTAGATTATTTAGAAATCCATCAATGGTTTGATGAAACTAAAGCATGGATTGGGCATAGTAAACATAGGATATTCCGTCACCACAGTGAAGGAATATTTGAATGTGAGAAAAGATTTGGTATGACTATTACTAACTCTGATGGAAAAGATGTATATGTAAGATATGTAGGAGAACAACATGTCAAAGAGGATTGTAATAATTACATTCCTACAGCAAAAGAATGGGTGGATAATATAAATACACCGACAGAATGGATGATTAAAACTTTAAAAATGGAGGACTGATGGAAAAAGCTGCTTTTAATAAAGAAGAAACAAGGAATTTACTAAATATGTTACAATCTCCTGATGAAGAGAATCATATTATAGTTTTTGAAGCATTAAAAAATGCTGATTTATCAAATTATTTTGGTGAATTAATGGTATTATACAAGTTTTCTAAACTTGGTAGTGACAAATGGACTAAAAACTGTAAAAAAGTTTATAGTCTTATTGAAGAACACACTAATGGAAAAACTCTAACAAGTGCTAACTGTCTTGGTATCATGACAAACGCTAGATCTACTAAAGAATCTATTGAATTGTTTATGGAATATTTTGTAAGAGATATGACAGGATTTTTAGGGCAAATGGGATATCCCACAGAAAAATTTGAAATTGAAATTAAACTTAAAGACTAATGGATAAAGTACAAAGCTTAAGTAAAACAAGCAAAGACTTGATGTTAAGAGAGCCCTATTATGGGTTCTTTCTTCTCATGTTAAATAAATTATGGGACAGTAAAAGAGTTCCTACAGCAGGTGTAAGTAAGAATGGTATTAATTATCAGTTAGCCATAAATGAAGATTTTTGGATGAGTCTTACTGAAGACCAAAAACTTGGTTTATTAAAACATGAGTTATTACATATTGCATTTGGACATCTTACTATGTTTTTTAAATTCACAGATAGAAGACTTGCTAATGTTGCAATGGACATGGAAATCAATCAATATATTGATAGAGACTGGTTGCCAGGTGGTGAATATAGCAAAGAAGAGTTTGATGAAATAAAAGAAGCTGCTAAAATTGAAATAGCTGCTGCAAGAGAAAGAGATGCTCCTATGGAAGAACTAAAAGCTATTGCTGATAAAGTACCTTCTAGAGGCATCATGATTGAAGATTATGATGATGTACAACTTGATACAAAAGCTGGTTGTAGGTATTACTATGACAAGCTTAAGAAACTTCAAGATGAAAAGAAGCAGAACGGAACCTGTGGTTCTCCATCAATGGATGATTTATTAGATTCTATTGATGAAGGTGATATTCCTGATCATAGTACATGGGAAGAGTTTGAAAACATGACTGAAGCTGAGCACAAACTAATTGAAAAACAATTGCAGAAAGTTTTAAGTGATGCTAAAGAACAAACTATTAAAAAGCGTGGTACTGTTCCAGGTGAAATTGAAGGTGTTATTATAATAGAAAACATTGTACCACCTAAATTTGACTGGAGAGGCTTTATTAGAAGATTTACTGGTGTAAGTACAAAAGTATTTACTAAGAAGATCAGAAGGAAGGAAAACCGTAGATTTGATGCTAATCCTGGTCTTAAAGTAAAGATGAGACAGCATATGCTTCTTGCTATAGATACTTCAGGATCTGTAAGTGACAATGAACTTAAAGAGTTTATGTCAGAAATGCATCATATTTATAAATGTGGTGTAGATATTACTATTGTACAGTGTGATACTAAAATCAATTCTATTGAACCTTACAAGGGTAAATTTGAAATGACTGTAATAGGAAGAGGTGGGACTGAATTTGATCCCGTCCTAAATTATTTTAATGAAAACCTAAAGAAATATACTAGCCTGGTGTATTTTACTGATGGTGAATGTTATACAGATGTAAAACCTAAAGGAAATATTCTTTGGGTCTTGTCAGAACAATCATCTATGAATGATAGTTTACCGGGCAAAGTAATTAAGTTAGAACTATAAAAAAAAAATTATGAATCAAGTT
>Ga0307376_10001209_pt1 | contig 28652 bp, 29 predicted proteins | sample TR2MG_FD_202536 | JGI IMG/M metagenome (GOLD analysis project Ga0307376, IMG submission 202536) | Soil microbial communities from Risofladan, Vaasa, Finland - TR-2 | ecosystem: Environmental > Terrestrial > Soil > Coastal area > Acid sulfate soil | place: Finland: Risofladan, Vaasa | collected...
AGCTTCAGATCGAGGGGTTGCAAAACACTGTCCTCAACCAGGCGGTCCCTGAGCCGGATCGTGAATGGCGCCAGCTTGTGGACCACCGCCCGACCGCGCTCCAGGAGCAGCCGGGCCCGCTTCTCGGAACAGGGCATTAAGGGTTTCTTGCGCTTGTCGAGTACATAAACCACGATTTCATCCCTTTCTCTCCTTGCGGAGATCCCTTACGGGACCGGTTCCGCGCCGGGTTCGGCACCGGGGCACCCACCGCAGGTGGGTCATCTCTCGTCGCCGATGTTATCCCGGCTTTGCGCAGGCGGCACCGCTCGCATAAAGTACGGGGATTACCGCGAATGTGCTGCGTGCATTGTTACATCCACCCCTGCTCACTGTTTAACCGCGGTTCGATAACCGACATCCGGAGAAGTGCGCGGCCTGCGGCGGGAACGCCAAACACGGGAGCCGGTACTGCCGGCCGTGCGGCGAGGTCCGGAACTTCGTTGACAACGGCCATCGGGAGGCCTGGCTGCCGCCGTCGCTCCGGGCCCGGGTGGAGGAAACTATGTCCTGGGTGGCAAAGATGCGCAAGCTCCTGCCCATCACCGGGATCGCGATGGAGTTGGTCCGGTTCGACACCCAATGGATGGAGAACCCGAAGATCTCCGGGGTGGAGTATCAGCAGGGTACCCTGGCCGGCTACGAGGTCCGAGAGTATCTCCTGCAGAAGTTCGGCCACCTATGTGCTTACTGTCGGGGTGCCTCCGGAGACCCGGTTCTGAATGTGGAGCATGTGGTCCCAAGGAACCCGGACCACGGGCCGAAGGGTACGGACCGGATCAGCAACCTGGTCATCGCCTGCAAGACGTGCAACGAAGCCAAGGGCAACCTGCGGCCGGAGGAATGGCTGGAAGAGTTGCGGGCGTCCGGGAAGGCCCTGGACCGGATCCGGGCGGAGAACCTGCCGAAGGCGCTCCAACAGTTGCCCCGCGGACGGCCTGGAACCGCGGTAAAATCTGTGAATTGATTGACATTACAGCTGATTGCTGATGAATCTCGGATTCAAGTGGCGCAGTAATGGTAGCCATTATACATACACCAAGGGAAGCCATGTTATAGGGATTGTAAAGCGAAGCGGCAAGCCCGTAAAACGTGTATATGTGGATAACCTTAACGACTTATTACGGCAATTGGAAGCGGAGAAAGCAGAGGCCACCAATAAAGAGAAGGAACAAAAGGATCAGGAGGTAAAACAATGAAAACCCTGGAGTACTATTTGAACGTCAATTACCCCTTTACCGTAAGGCCTGATACTGATGATGGTGGATATATTGTTGAATTTCCCGATCTTCGCTATTGCGTTGGCACTGGAGATAGTATCGAAGAAGCAATTAAGGACGCAATATTCGCCAAAGGAGAATGGATTAAAGCATCTTTTGAGGATGGTATTACGATCCCGGAACCTGGTAGTAGTGAGGAATATAACGGCCGTATTTCACTAAGAATTCCCAAGAGTCTTCACAAGAGCGTTGTTGAGGCTGCCAAGAGGGAAGGTGTCAGTGCAAACCAATATCTATCCCATCTAATAAGCTTCGGGATAGGAAGAAAAATGGTATAGCAACTGCATTTTGTCCGGAAAGGCCATGGGACTGGGAAAAAGACGATCAAGACTGGCCCCCTTACATTGGGGCTAAAGTATAGTTGGGCTTCCATGGACCGTATGGATTTCGTCAGGTCCATGATCGCCTGGTGGTTGGGCGTAGCCGTATGGTAACGTTCATGTCGCCACCGTAAAACTCCTCCAGCCAACCTATGGACACCTTCGTGGGAATGTCGACCACAAACACAACCCGCACCACCCTGTCCGGCCAGAACGACGAATACCTCCGCTACGAAACCACCGCGGAGTACATGGAGACGTGTGCCTCACGGTGCAGGAAACGCACCTTCAGCATCCGGGTTGCGACCCAGCGGTTCGAATCATTTGCGCGGCATCCCATGAACGAGGCCGTGATCACACGCCCATCCAATGTCAGCCGAACCCAAACGAGGATGCAGCGCAGGGTCGACGTCCTCCAACTCGTAACCGGCCAGTTTCTGCTCGGGGGCATGCTCCTCTTGGCCGCCGGTCTGGCTATGGGGGAATGGCCTCTTATCCACTGGACCCGGCGGTTTGTGCCAGCATAGCCTTTTTCTTGGTGTTGTTCTGGCCTGGACCATCTGGATTTACCTGCTCCACAGCGGCGAGGTGACCAGGTTTCCGTTGCCGTATTCAGTGTTCCGGTCATGGCGGTCGCCATAGGCATCCTTTTACTCGCCCAGCCGTTTTCCTGGTTTCCGCTTGGCGGTCTGGCCTGTAGGGCAACAGGGATCTACCTGGTCAACCGGCCCGGTGAGTAAGCCGGACGCCCGGATGGCATAGACCATTCGCCGGGAGTCTGTCTGGCCAGGGGACTCCCCCGCTCAGCAAAGCCCCGGAGTATCCCTCCCGCCGCTCATCGGCCCAAGGACGACAAGCCGGCTTAACCGTGACGTTGGTCACGGTTTTCTCTCTTCGTAAACATAACCATGGATACATCCGGTACCCCGGCTTTTTCTATAGAATTGTATTGCACCATGAAGGGCGGATAATTCCAAAGTTTGGGGGTAATTGGGCATGAAGCTGTTTTGCAAATCGAGGTTTGGGGGAGTTGTTCTCGTAGTTCTCGGCACCTATTTTCTGCTGACCACGTTGGGTGTGTTGTTCTGGGATATTATAGGGCAGCCCGGGTACGTCGAGAACGTCTTTCACGCCTTTTTTGTTTCCCCCGGATGGTGGTTCGAAGACGCCTGAGGTATTTTTCATTATTCAGAAAAGTGAGAACTGACTTGACAAGGCGGTTCGTCCAAGGCTATACTTGTCATACAACATACAGATTTAGCCGCCTTGATTTCCCTTAATCGTTAATTACTGGCAAAATAATAGTCGTTGTGACCAATCCGCCTTTATGAGGATACACCTAAGGTCCACTTTGAAACTGCGATTCAGATTTTACTACTTATTTCCAACCAGGATCGCACTAATATTTCCACTACAGGCCCGGCCAAGATCAAGAGCGAGGTTGTCACCGTAGTCACCCTTAACTTGCCTGGGGGCGGACCGTGTCCACCGGCGTCATCCGTCTCTCACTCTCACAAGTTTGAAGGGAGGAAAAGCGAATGGAGCACGGGGGCCAATGGTCCTCACCCGCTGAAATAAGGGCGGCTGTCCGGAAAAGGGAGTTTGATCGTCCTACTCCCGGGCTTGCACCCGGTTATGCCCAGGCGAACCTCGTAGCCCTGCCCAGAAAGTTCGCGTACGATTTCCTACTGTTTTGCATGCGTAATCCCAAACCGTGCCCCGTCCTGGACGTTACGGCACCCGGCGACCCGGTGCCGCTGTTCGCCGCGCCCCAGGCCGATCTGCGGACTGAACTACCAAGGTACCGTGTTTACCGCGAGGGGACGTTGGAAAAGGAAGTTACCGACGTACTGGATCTCTGGCGGGAGGACATGGTGTCATTTTTGCTGGGCTGCAGCTTTACCTTTGAAGAGGCCCTCGTCAAGGCAGGAATACCGGTCCGGCATGTGGAGGAAGGCATGAATGTTCCCATGTTCGTCACCAACATTCCCTGCCGTCCGTCCGGCGTGTTCAGCGGTCCCCTGGTGGTCTCGATGCGGCCGGTTCCGGCGGCGTTAGTTGCCAGGGCGGTCCAGGTAACCTCCCGCTATCCGGCGGTGCACGGAGCACCCGTGCACATAGGCGAGCCGGGGTTGGTAGGTATCAGGGACGTAAACTGTCCCGACTATGGGGATGCGGTAACTTTCTATCCCGGGGAAGTGCCAGTGTTTTGGGCGTGTGGCGTTACTCCCCAGTCCGTGGTGATGAACAGTGGCACTCCTTTTGTGATTACTCATGCTCCGGGCTACATGTTCATTACCGCCTTGAGGAACGAGGAATTGGGTGCGTTATGAGCGGGGAGCGAAACAATCCGCCGGGCCGGGCCGGGTATCAGGATGGGGCCAAGCTTCTGCCGGCTGGGGATAGAGCGCTGGTGGTCGAGTTCGGGAATGAGATCGATCCCCGGATAAACCGTCTTGTGCGCAATTTGCATTTGAGGATCCTGGAGATGGAACTGGTGGGTATTGAAGAGTTGGTTCCGACGTATCGATCCCTGCTGATATTATACGAGCCGGCCATCATTTCTTACCAGGAACTCAGGCAGCTGGTTGGGACCCTGGACAAGAATTTACCGGAGGGTGAATTGTCGCCGCCGAAAGTACATTTTGTGCCGGTGGTGTATGGCGGTCCGTACGGTCCCGACCTCGTAGATGTTGCGGCGGCGAACCGTTTGACCCAGGAGGAAGTAATAGGCATTCATCAAGAGCCAGAGTACATGATCTACATGTTCGGTTTCGCTCCCGGGTTTCCCTATCTGGGCGGGATGTCGCCGCTCATAGCAGCACCCCGCCTTGGGGTGCCCCGCGCCCGAATCCCTGCCGGTTCGGTTGGCATCGCCGGGAGCCAGACCGGCATCTACCCTTTGGAAAGCCCGGGAGGATGGAGACTGATCGGCCGGACCCCGGTTAAGCCTTACGATCCTTGCCGGGAACCACAGGTGCTTTTCTCGGTGGGGGAATACTTGAAATTTTTCCGGATAACCGGGGAGGAATACCTCGATATCAAGGCCGAGGTCGACAAAGGGTGTTATGAGATCAAGGTGGCTTCTTTAACGAGACCGGAGGGTGTTTTAGGGGGAGCGTAAGTTTGCGGGTCATTTGCGTTAAGGAGCCCGGACTGCTTACGACAGTTCAGGACTTGGGGCGGAAGGGCTTTCGACAGTTCGGCATGCCTGTCTGCGGAGCCGTCGACGCCAATTGCTTGCAAGCGGCCAATATATTGGCCGGCAATGCGCCCGGTGAAGCCGCGCTGGAGTTGACCATGGCCGGGCCGGAGGTGGAATTCGGTTTTTCCTCTGTGGTAGGAGTCACGGGGGCCGCTATGGATCCGCGAATCAACGGCCGGCCTACGCCCATGTGGCAGGCAGTGGCGGTATATCCGGGCGACCGGTTGCAGTTCGGATGGGCTCAAAGCGGTTGCCGGGCCTATCTTGCGGTTGCCGGTGGTATTGATGTCCCCTCCGTTATGGGAAGTAAATCGACCTACATCCGCGGAGGCATAGGCGGATTTAAAGGGAGGGCTTTGGTCAAGGGGGATTGCCTGCCGGTGGGAGTTTCCTTTATGGACCCGGAACAGGTGCTAAACCGCCGGATACCTTCTATACATATTCCGAAACTCAAAAGTCCGTGGACGTTAAGAGTGGTACCCGGCCCGCAGGCCGGTTATTTCACCGCTGATGGATTACACACCTTTTTCAGGATTACAGGGTTACCAAGGATGCCGACCGCATGGGCTGCCGCCTTGAAGGCCAGACTATCGGGCACCTGGCCGGCGCCGACATTATTTCCGATGCGGTCTTGCCGGGGTCAATACAGGTACCGGGGAGCGGCTGTCCCATCGTCATGCTGGGCGACTGTAACACCACGGGCGGGTACGCCAAGATAGCCACGGTGATCCAACCCGACCTGTGGAAGGTTGCCCAGGCCCGCCCTGGCGACATCGTAAGATTTGCGGCCGTTTCCGTGGAAGGGGTTCAGCAAGTTTACCTCCATAATGGTAGCTTATCCAATTATCTGACCAGTTGCCTTGGAAATCAAGTATCTTCCGGTAATGGTTTTGGGGTAAAGGCCGCAGTGAGAAGCTTAACTTATCTTTGCGGCCTGACGGAACTGTCTCTGACTAGCGGCCTCCCGGATAGCGATTGGGAAAGCGGGGGGGCGCGGCAGAGTTTACCTGCAGCCCCTACTGGGTGGGCCGGATGACATATTCTTTGTCACCGCTCCCTTTGCAGGAGTTTATTTCCGGTCGTTCAGACCAGGATGCCAGCCGTACGTACAAACCGGGGAAGTAATTGAGGATGGTCGAACTATCGGTCTACTCGAATTCATGAAGCTTACGTTAGAACGCAAAGCCGGGATTGGCGGCGAAATCGCGGATATCCTGGCGGAGGACCGGCAGTTGGTAAGGGCCGGGCAAAAAGTTATAAAAGTTATGGCTATTCGAAGGAGGGAATAGCTTTGGCACTCCTGTGGTGTAGCTAGTTTGGCTGGTAAGGAGGTGGCTGGGTAGCCAGAGGGAACCAGGCAACATGAATTGGTTAAAGTGAAGGGGGAAAATGAGTTGGCAGACAACGAGTTTGATCACCGGGACAGTACCGGCGATGTCAAAAATGCATATAATGCTCTTTATGCTGGCTTTGGCGGCTGGATGATGGATGGTTTCGATTTCATGATTTTCTCGCTGGCCCTTACCATGATCATCAAGGCTTTTCACCTGTCCTTGGGTCAGGCTGGCCTATTGGCGACGGCGTCGCTCTTCATTTCGGCTTTTGGGGGGCTTTTGGCCGGCACTATGGCCGATTATTGGGGAAGGGCGCGAACGCTGGCCGCGAATATTTTACTGTATGCCATATTCACCGGCCTGACGGGCCTCGCGTTTGGTTACGGGCAGTTGTTCATATACCGGGCCCTGGAGGGTCTGGGCTTCGGTGGAACCTGGGCAGCTGGGGCTGCGCTGGTTTCCGAAACCGCTCCCGCCGAAAAGCGGGGACGCTGGATCGGCTGGATGCAAAGTTCCTGGGCCGTAGGTTGGGGATTGGCCCTGATCGTCTACCTGCTCCTCAGCGCATCCAATCCGGGTCCGCAAAGCTGGCGAATCCTTTTCTTCGTGGGAACCATTCCCGCTCTGTTTGTCTTTTTCGTGCTCAAAAAAGTCAAAGAACCGCCCATCTGGCTGGAAACGATGAAATTGAAAAAGGAACTCAGGGAAAGGAAAAGAGAAGGGAAAATGACCGAGGCCGATAAAAAGGATAAGGAAGCCCTCATGCTTACTTTCTTCCAGTTATGGGCTCCCGATCTGATCGGCAGAACGATTCTGGGCCTGGTCTTGAGCTCGGGCGCCCTGCTCGGCTATTATGCCATTTTTACATTCCTGCCTGCCTTTTTGGAAAAAGTGCGGCACCTGACGGCAGTGGGCAGCGGAGTATACCTGGCCCTGGTGGTGGTCGGGTCATTCGCCGGCTATTTGACTTCCGGTTGGCTCAATGACAGGCTGGGCCGCCGAATAAACTTTCTGTTTTTCTCCATCGGCTCCGCGGTCGTCATCGTACTGTACTCCTCCGTTGTACATTCCAACGCCCTATTGATCCCTTTGTCCCTTCCGCTCGGGTTCTTTGCTTCCGGTATCTTCAGTGGATTCGGTTCGTATCTGGCCGAATTGTTCCCCAGTCGCGCCCGCGGAGCGGCCCAGGGGTTCATCTATAACGGGGGCCGGGCCGTGGCGTCTCTCGGTCCGGCCCTGATCGGCTACCTTGCCTCCAGTGTGGGCGGTCTTGGCAACGCCATAGCCATCTTCGGTCCGCTCGCTTATGTCTTGTGCGTCATTGCCGTTCTCCTGCTGCCCGAAACAAAGGGCATCCAGCTGAAACCTCTGGAATAGCAGTCTGATGGAAACGGGGGCAATTATGGCTGATTTGACAGTAGACCTCAATTGCGACATGGGCGAGAGTTTTGGCGTGTACAAACTGGGTTGTGATGAGGAGATCGTCAAGTTCGTCTCTTCGGCCAACATTGCCTGTGGCTGGCACGCCGGCGACCCCCGCGTGATGGACCACACCGTGGCCCTGGCCGCAGCCCGCGGGGTTGGTGTGGGCGCCCATCCGGGATTGCCCGACCTGGCGGGCTTCGGCCGGAGGAACATGGACCTCGCGCCTCAGGAAATCCAGACCGGGGTTTTGTATCAGATTGGGGCGCTCCAGGCTTTCTGCCGGAAGCACGGGGTCCGGCTGGGGCACGTCAAAGCGCACGGCAGCCTTTACAACCTGGCGTCGGTTCACCGGGAAACAGCCTTGGCTATTGTGGAAGCCGTCCGGAGTTTTGATCCAGCTCTTGTCCTGGTGGCGCCGGCGGGGTCGGAGATGTACCTGGCCGCCCGGCAATGCGGTCTGACCGTGGCGGGCGAGGTATTCGCCGACCGGGCTTACAACCCGGATGGTTCCCTGGTGCCCCGCCGCCAGGAAGGGGCGGTGATCCACGATCCGGAGACCGTGGCCCAAAGAGTGGTGGATATGATAAGGGAAAAGTGCGTCCGGGCCATCGACGGCCGGCGGATCCCGATGAAAGTAGATACTGTTTGTGTGCACGGGGACAATCCCAATGCGGTGGCACTGGCCGAAACGGTCAGGAATCATCTTGCGCGGGCCGGGATCGCGGTGGTCCCCTTGGAGCGGATGCAACATCATGACGGATAATACGGGCTGCCGGGGGTTGTACCGGAGGTACATCTACCCAGGTAGCAAAGTGAGGGGCATCCCTCACTGTTAAGTGACCGTGAAGAAGGAGCGGGGATATGCTGGACGATAAGCTTGTCAAGGAGCTATTGCGGCTAATGCACCCGGGTGACGTCCTGCGGGAGGACCTGGACTTGTTCACCTACTCCTATGACGGCTCGCACCTGCCGCTGGTTCCGGCTTCGAGGCCGGACCTGGTGGTTAAGGCCCGGTCTACTCAGCAGGTGGCCGGAGTCCTCAGACTGGCCTATAGGTATGGCACACCGGTTGTAGCCAGGGGCCTCGGCAGCGGCCGTACCGGCGGAAGCATCCCCGTGGAGGGCGGCATAGTTTTATGCTGCGATGAGATGAACAGGATCATCGAGTTCGATGAGAAAAATCTGATGGTTACTGTCGAGCCCGGCATCAGGACCATGGATCTCTATAACTATTGCGCCCGGCGGGGTTTGTTTTACCCTCCGGACCCTTCCAGCGCCGCGCATTCCACCATCGGCGGAAACATCGCCGAGAACGCCGGGGGGGCCAGGGCGGTCAAATACGGGGTAACTAAAGACTACGTCATGGGGCTTGAGGTGGTATTGGCCGACGGTAGGGTGCTCCAGACCGGGGGTAAGTCTGTCAAGAACGTTACCGGCTACGATTTGACCAGGTTGTTCGTAGGTTCGGAAGGCACGCTGGGGATTGTCACCAAAGCGGTTTTGAAGCTGATACCCCTGCCTAAAGTGCGCCGGACGGTGCAGGTAATGTTTTCGTCTTTGGAGGGGGCCTGTGCAGCGGTGGAGAGATCCATCCAGTCGGGGACAGTCCCGGCCGCGGCCGAAATAATGGATCAAACCAGCATCCAGGCTGTGGCCGGGTTCCAGCGGTTGGAAGTGGATCCTGATGTGGAGGCTGCCATCATATTCGAGTTTGACGGAGATAGTGAGGATAATCTGGACCGCCAAACCAAGCTGGCGATGTCCCTTTGTCGTGAGTGCGGCTCCATCCGGTTCAGGGTTGCGATGACCCCGGAGGAGTCGGAAGAACTGTGGAATCTGCGGAGGGGCATCAGTTCTGCGGTTGCCGCGCTGGCTCCGAACAGGATAGGTGAAGACATTTCCGTTCCCCGTGCCGCCTTTCCGGAGATTGTCAAACGATTACGGGCAATTGCAACTGAATATGGCCTGCGCATAGCGGTTTTTGGCCATGCCGGCGACGGCAACCTGCATCCTTCGATTCTAACCGATTTGAGCATTCCCGGCGAAAAGGAGAAAGTGGCCAAGGTTGTCGGCGAGATATTCAAAGCGGCCTTGGAACTGGGTGGCACCCTTTCCGGTGAGCACGGGATCGGAATTACCAAAAAAGACTATATCGTCGATGCACTGGGCGAAGTAGGCGTGGACACGATTCGGAGCATCAAGAAAGCCCTGGATCCAAAAGGCATCCTCAATCCGGGAAAGATCTTTTGAAGAGGATGAAGGTTTGAAGAAAGATGCTGCTGATTTCCTGGCAAAAGCCGACGCCCTTGTCAACCGGTGTGACCGCTGCGGGGCCTGTCTGAGCGTCTGTCCCCTGTATGCCCTCAGTCAGCGGGAAATCGCCTCCGCCAGGGGAAAGATCTCAGCGGTCAGGGGGCTTCTGGAGGGTGGGCTCACGACCGGTTCCAGCATCGCCAAAGCATTTGAGTTTTGCTTGCTGTGCCGGGCCTGCACTGAGAAATGTCCGAGCAAAATCGAGACCGACGAGGTGATGGTCGCGGCCCGGCAATATACGGCCGGGAAGCTGGGGAGAAAGGCCAGACACCGTCTCGTCGCCGGGCTCCTGGGGAGCAATGTTCTCCTCAGCCTGGTGACCGGGGTCCTGGACTTGAGCCGGAGAGCAGCAATGGGGAGGCTTTCCGGAACTGCGGGGCCGCTCGAGCCCGCCGGGAGTCATTACCGGGAAATGCTGGCTGGCCCGGCGTCTTTTCCTCCCCTTCCGGCAGGGCCGGGTGCCAAAATGCCGCAAGGCGGCAAAATCGCCTATTTCCGGGGATGCGCAATGAAAATATTTTTTCCGGCGGCGGCCGGGGCAACCGTAAATTTGCTTAAAAAAATAGCCGGGGTAGTCGTGCCGGCGGCGGTCTGCTGCGGCAGCCCCCATTTGGCCCACGGGATGCTCGGCCAAGCCATGGCACTGGCCAGAACAAATATCGAACGCTTTGGCGGCGCCGGTCTGATCGTAACGGACTGTGCCAGTTGCGGCCACTCCCTTAAGGAATATGGCCACCGTCTGGCCGATGATCCACGGTGGGCGGACAAAGCTCAAGAGTTCAGCCAAAAAGTGATGGGCTTAAGCGAATATCTTTATCATGCCGGCTACCGGCCGGGAGGCAGGCTCCCCTTCAAGGTCACTTATCATGATCCTTGTCACCTGGGGCGGGGACAGGGGATAAAAAGAGAGCCCCGGGAGCTTCTACGCCTGGCCGGGAACTATGTGGAGCTTCCTTCCGCGGACAGGTGCTGCGGCGGGGCCGGCACCTTTCATCTCGATTTTCCGGAGGAGGCCCGGAGGATTCTAAACGACAAGGTGGCTGACATCGCCCAAACCGGTGCCGAAGTAATAGTGACAGAGTGCCCGGCCTGCATGATGCAGTTGGCTAAAGGGGAACAACAAAGCGGTAGGTTCGTCGTTAAGTACATCAGTCAGGTGTTGTAGTTGAGGATGGTGCCTGGTGAGTTTAGAACAAATGCTTTCCCATATACAAATTCCCCAAATGGCGACAATAAGGCAGTGTTTTCCCAGGCCCGTTCTTAAAGATGTAGCCGGAGCGGTGAGGGCGGAGTTGGCACGGCCGGAGATTCTCGGCAGGATAAAGAGCGGGAACAGGGTGGCTGTTACGGCCGGAAGCAGGGGCATAGCGAACATAGCCCTGATCCTCAGGGAAGTGGCAGCCAGCCTAAAAGCAGCGGGAGCGGAGCCCTTTATCGTACCGGCCATGGGTAGTCATGGCGGGGCGACGGCCGCAGGGCAAAGGGAAGTTTTGCGCGGCCTGGGCATCTGCGAGGAGACGGTGGGGGTACCGATCCGGGCCACCATGGATGTGGTGCAGGTCGGCGAGTCGGCAGGGGGGATACCCGTATACTTCGACAGGTATGCGGCCCTCCTGGCCGATGCCACTGTGGTGGTCGGCCGGGTGAAACCGCATACTTCTTTCCGGGGAGCATACGAAAGCGGCCTGGCTAAAATGATAGCCGTCGGGTTGAGCAAACAAAGGGGAGCCGAGGTATGTCATGCTACAGGGCCGGGGAATATGTCCCGCAGGATCGAAGACATCGCCCTGACTGCCATCGGGAAAACAAATGTTCTTTTTGCCGTGGGCATCCTGGAGAACGCTTATGATGAAACCAGCAAGATTGTTGCCCTTCCCCGGGAAGAAATCATGGCCAAAGAGCCGGGGCTCCTACAGGAGGCCAGGGCCAATTTGCCACAAATACTGCTTAGTAAATACGATGTTCTTATTGTCGATGAAATAGGTAAGAATATCAGCGGTCTAGGTATGGATACGAACGTGATTAATAGGTTTCCTACATCTGCAATAGTATGTGAGCCATCCGTGCAAAGGATCGCGGTCCTTGATATTACTGATGAGACGCAGGGAAATGTTCATGGTCTGGGACTGGCCGACGTGTGTTCCCAGCGGTTGTTTGCCAAGATCGATTTTGCCAGGACTTACCCAAATCCCCTTACTGCCAGGGCTCCTGAAAGCTCGAAGATTCCGATGGTTATGCCTAACGACCTTTTGGCGATCAAAGCGGCGATTCAGACTTGTCATGATGTCGATTACAGTAAAATTAGGATGATCAGGATTAAGAACACCCTGAAACTGGATGAAATTCTCATTTCCGAGCATTTGATCGAGCAGTCCCGGCTTGAGTCCAGAATAGAGATTGTGGGAGATCCCCACCCCATGGTCTTTGCTGAGAATGGTAATTTGCTAAGCTCTTAGAGCAGGGGGAGTTCTGCAGGCCGCCTGTTTTCCGTTACATATGCATGTCAATTTTCCTGTCTAATAGTTGGGGAAGTTAAAACAGAAAAGGGCCGGAATTATGAAAATAGACATCCTATTTAGCGGATTCCCCGGGAGATCCAGCCGGGGATTTTTAGGGTGGAGCAGCTGTGTATTGATCCGAAGGGAAGGCAATCCCCCGGCATTATTTGACACCGGCGGGTTTAATGAAAGGTACGTTCTGCTAGATAAGCTGCAGAAATTACAGGTGTCGACTGATGATGTCGGATCGGTGTTTTTAAGCCACTTTCATTTTGACCACGCTGCTAATTGCAGCCTCTTCGGAAAGGCGACATTTTATCTACATAGGGAGGAAGCACAGTATATTGAGGCATATGGCCATAAGGATCTGGCTGTTCCCGTGGAAATGTTTCCGCCTTTACAGGCAGGCGGGAGACTAGCATTGCTTTCCGGCTCGTCTGGTAAGGTAGAAGGAATTAAATGGCTGGCAACGCCTGGACATACCCCCGGCTGCCTGTCCCTTCTGCTGGAATATCAGGGACGACACTGGGTATTGGCATCCGATGCGGTAAAAAACCGGTTTGAATTGTTGACAGGTACCGCCGCTATGACGGTAGATCCGGAGAAGAGTCAGAGAAGTATTGATGCTGTTCGAACGTGGGCGGATTTTGTGGTACCGGGACATGACACGCTGTTGGCAGTTGACCGGGGCAGGGGGCAGGTCCAAGTGAAGGAAGTGTCGCCTGCCGTGGTGGAGGTGATAGTTCCCGCGAGTGATAAGAATCAAACGAGATCCTATGTGCTGTCTACTGATGGATTATGATATATTCTTGGAGTAGAGGTGTCTATCGATGCTGAATGGTGTCATTGACATTCATGTTCATCCGGGGCCCAGTATTTTTCCGCGTTCGGTAGATGATTTTCAATTAGCCACACAGGCCGGTGCTTTAGGCATGCGGGCGATCGTCCTCAAGTCCCATGAAGAGTCAACTGTTTCCAGAGCCCGGCTCGTGGCCGGGATGGTTGCCGGCATTGACGTGTACGGTTCGCTGGTGCTCAACGACTACGTAGGTGGACTAAACCCGTTTGCCGTGGACCTGGCAATCCGAATGGGTGCTAAGATCGTTTGGATGCCTACGGTCTCGGCCAAACAACATCTTGACCATTATGGCGGGCATGGTTACCGCGAACAAAAATCTGCGGTGACACTGCTGCCTCAGAAAGGTATTACAATCTTATCACCAAAAGGAAACTTATTTCCCGTGGTCTACGATATTATAGACTTGATAAAGGAAGGCGATATAGTTCTTGCAACAGGACATCTCTCTCCCCGCGAAACCGTGCTATTGGTAAAGACGGCGAGGGAACGCGGACTTTCCAAAGTCTTGGTCACTCACCCCGATTTGCTATTGAACCGTATGAACATGGAGTTGCAGTATGAACTGGCCAATACGGGAGCGTTTTTGGAGAAATCAATGCTGAGTTTATTGCCTGCCTGGAAATCAATTGAACCCGAGGAATTGGTCAAAAGCATGAGAAATATTGGCTTAGAACGTTGTGTATTGGTGACTGACTTGGGACAGGTTGACCAACCTCCTCCGGGTGAAGGGTATCACCAATTCCTTCAACTTCTTTTGCATCATGGTCTGAAAGACTCTGACCTGGAGGTTATGGCCTGCAGCAATCCATCCTTCTTGTTGGGTTTGTCTTAAAACTCCAGGGGAAACCCCTGATGATGTGTAAAAATCGGGAGTATGGGTATCTGTCCGTTGCCGAATGCACATTCCCGGGCAGAGCGCCCGTTCCGGCTAAGTGTGGATGAGCCACGCACGTAGTGGAAACCCGCTGGATAAACCCCGGCACTTCCCGGGAGCATGGAGGACTGCCGGACACGGGGTATTAGAACGCTCGCTTGAAGGTAATCGTCCGATGTGGTATGGTGGTGGAGGCACCGTTCGTTCTGTGACGGGTAGCAGGTTGAAGAAAGAGCTGCTTAGGTGGATCAGGGAAGATGTAAAAAGGTAAGGTGCGCATGATCTGCAGACACAAGGCATCGGAACAGATTTTTGAAGAACTGATGCGAATGATCCGGTTTGGGCACTATGTTCAGGGAGATAGATTGCCCTCGGAAAACAGACTGGCCGAGATGTTCGGAGTAAGCCGCTCCCCTGTGCGTGAGGCTTTGAGTGTCCTCACGGCCTCCGGAATCATTGAGTCAAAACAAGGTGGGGGGAGCTACGTAAAGGCTGCCATAGAGGCTCCCGTCCTACAGAAAATCATTGAAAAGGCAGTTGATTTTAAAGACATACTTCATCTCTTGGAAATGAGGCAGATGCTCGAGCCGGAAGCCGCGTATCTGGCGGCCCAGCGGCGGACCGAAGAGGATTTGGCGAATATAGAACAGGCTCTAGTCGGGTTTGGAACGGTGACCGAAGACGGTCAGGCCATTGGGGAGGAGGAAGATTTTGCTTTACACAGAGCTTTGGTTGTGGCTGCCCATAATCCAATTCTGTTAGATATTGTTGATTATGTTTCAAAACATTACCGCAGGAGTCTTGCTCTTACTCTGGCCCAAAACATTGGACTGTGGCAAAAACGTCAACAGGTTTACAATGAACACATGGCAATATGTGCGGCAGTAAGAGACAGGCAAGCTGACCTGGCCAAAGTACAAAGCCAAGTACACCTGGACAAAGTGCGGCAAAAGGTTACTGGTTTTTTAGGCGTTATTGAACGTAATACGCAGTCATCGTAAACTCCGCATGCCATGCGGGTCTGTAGGGTGACCGGGGAAGGGATTGCAAAAGGCCAGATTATTTGTCACCGGTTTTGACATGCCAATGTCACTGAGCACAGTTGTATTAGCTGACGTCCGTAGACCTGCATAGCCCTCACCCGCCAGGGTCTCTGGACTGACACCGCTTGGGAGGGGGCGGATGACACTTTCTCCTGCCAAAAGTAAAAAGTCGTCAGCTACAACGGGCCCCCCTGCTGCATCTCCGCGGATTCACCAGAGACTATACGTCGTTTTCCATTACCACACCTGGATCGGAGCTTGGGTCGGCTACCGGCTACCTTGAGCTTAGTATAGGCGGCCGCCCACTCTTTGAGTTATGGCAAGCCCAAAAAAATTGGGCTTTATCTGCCTTTATGGACAATTGCACTACCGTTTTGATGAAGCAGGATGCCACGGACATTGATTACATCTACGACAACTACCACCTGTCCGAAGGGGAGAAGGGTTTCCTCCTGAGTTGCGGGGTGGGTAGACTAAGTATCCAGCGCCTTGTCGTATTGCTACAACAGGTTTCCAGAGACTCGCCTCCGAACCATACGTACACCTCTCAGCGTATACGGCTCTCGTTTTACTCATAATCCGCAGGATTGCTCCTGTAGATTTTCCGCCATAATTTGGGGACTTGACGATGCCTCACGCATCTTTCCTTCGTCATAGCGGAGAGTAAACTGCCCTCCTTCGCCATGTAGTGGGCTTTCACCACCTCGGACTACTACGAGGGCTCCGTGACCATGCCGGATTTTCAGGACCGTAGTCCATAGCTTGGGGGTCCAAGCGCTCCGGTTTAGGTCATCACCGTTTAGGTCAATCTGAACGTGGCGTATCCTGTTGTCGGATACGACTTTCGCCATTTTCCGCTTATTGCGGCTGGGAGGCAAGGGATATGGTAGCATACGCACGCTTCTCCAATGCGTAGTCCCTTTGCCGCACGGCGTTTGTAACCATCTTCCGCCGTGGCCTGGGTTAAAACCCCTCTGTCTATCGTTCAAGCAATCCAGCCTTTATCCTCGTACAGGACTTTGATCTCGACGCTCAGTTGCAGTCTGATGATTGACTGACTTGCGCCTTTCCCGGCATGCTACACTCCCCGTCCGGTTTCCCTTTCGGATAAGCCGGGTGACGATGGGCAGTTCCATATCGAGCCCACTGCCTTGCCAGGGCAGATTTCAGAATGACCCACATGATGCTTTACGCATCACTTACGGTCGCACGGGAGCACCCCAAGACGGTCAGCGAGCGGTTGGGACATAGCAAGATCGGCATTACCATGGACCTGTATACCCATGCCATACCCGGTACTTAAAAAAAGCGGCCAGGAAGATCGACGAGATCGTGGCCGGGAATCAGTAACCGCAGAAGCATTTTCTCGAAATTTTCTCAAGTGACGAATAACGGCAAGATCTCCCTTTCTCAGAAGCCTTGCCGTTACTGGTTTTTCTGGCAGGGGTGGCAGGACTCGAACCTGCAACCAACGGTTTTGGAGACCGCTACTCTGCCAATTGAGCTACACCCCTAGGTCATATAAATAATATACTGCGGCAAGCCGGAGATGTCAAGACGGTGTGATCGTCAATCGACCGCTGGGCCCGGATCCCGGGAGGAAGGATCCTATAGTCCGGGGAAATTGCGTGGGAAGGATTTTCGTCTTTCTCCAAATAATATATAATAGACAAAGGTGAAGCGGGCTGTAGGGCCCGGAGGTGAAAGTACGGTGCGTCCAAAAGTCGGTGTGTTGCTGGGAGGAAGGTCCGCCGAGCGGGCAGTGTCCCTGAACTCGGGAGAGGCTGTCTATCAGGCTCTTTTGTCCCGCGGCTATGAGGCGGTTAAAATCGATCCCGCGGAGGACGTTGCGGCCAAGATCAAAGAGGCTGGGATCGCCCTGGCTTTTTTAGCGCTGCACGGCCGGTGGGGTGAGGACGGGACCATCCAGGGCCTGCTGGAAATACTGGATATTCCCTATACCGGATCCGGCGTCCTGGCCAGCGCGCTGGCCATAGACAAGGTGGCCACCAAGAAGATGCTGATCTACGAGGATATTCCCACGCCGCCGTTTGCCGTGGTTGACCGGAAGGAACTGGACCGGGAAGGCTACGACGCGGTGCAAGAGCGGCTTTTGGGTCTTCTGTCCCTGCCCGTGGTGATCAAGCCGGCCACCGAGGGATCAACTATAGGGATGAGCTTTGTACATAAGGAAGAAGAACTGGTTCCGGCCCTGCAAAAGGCTTTCGGTTGCGGTCCGTTGGTCCTGGCGGAGAAATTTATTGCCGGTATGGAACTGACGGCCTCCATTCTCGGTAACGACGAACCGGTGGCCCTGCCGCTCATCGAAATTGTTTCCGCCACCGGCGTATATGACTACGATGCCAAGTACACTGTGGGCATGAGCCAGCATATTATCCCGCCCCGGCTGCCGGAGGAACAACAGGAAACCATGAAAAGTCTGGCCCTGGCGGCGTACCGGGCGGTAGGCTGCCGGGGACTGGCCAGGGTGGACGGCATTGTCGATGCTTCCGGTGGGGTACACATCCTGGAGGTCAATACCCTGCCCGGCATGACCGTAACCAGCCTTTTCCCCGATGCGGCGCGGGCTGCGGGGCTGGAGTTTCCCGATCTGGTGGAAAAGCTGGTGGAACTAGCGCTGGAAAGGTAGATGCTGTCACCCCATGACAAAAACCAGGATGGACCGGGCCACGTTGGCCGGTTATCTGGATTACGCCCTGCTGACGCCTACGGCTACCCGGGCCCAAGTGGTGGACCTTTGTGCCCGCGCTGCCGAACTTGGCGTGGCTACGGTATGCGTAAATCCCCGTTTCGTCCAACTGGCCTCCCTGGAGCTGACTGATACCACCGTGGGAGTGAGCACCGTGGTGGGTTTTCCCCTGGGGGCCGGCACCACCCGGATCAAAGCGCTGGAAGCTAAGGACGCCGTCGCCAACGGCGCCTCGGAGTTGGATGTGGTCCTGCCGATAGGATCTCTCAAGGAATGGGACCTGGCTTCCGTCAAGGAGGATGTAGCCGCGGTCGTCGCGGCCGGCGGCGGTGAGGTGCCGGTCAAGGCCATTTTGGAAACCTGCTTTCTGACCGAAGAAGAAATCGTTCTGGCCTGCCGTCTGGCAGTGGTGGCCGGAGCCTCCTTCGTCAAGACCTCGACCGGATTCGGACCGGGCGGCGCCAAAGTAAAAGACGTGCAGCTGATGCGGAAAACGGTTGGTCCGTCCATAGGGGTGAAGGCGGCCGGCGGCATTAGAACCTTGCAGGACGCTCTGGCTATGCTGGAGGCGGGAGCTACCCGGCTGGGTACCAGTTCTGCCGACTGTATCCTGGACGAGCTCGGCCCGGAGATAGGCTATTAGGGGGGTGTGATGATGACGGTTGAACTGCAGAAAGAGTCCTATTTGAGCTCCTTCCACGACCCGACGGCTAATTATGCTCTGGCTCAGGTTCCCTCGGAAATTCGTATTGATCCCCTGACCGGGGGACAGGTGCGCATATGTCCGCCTAAGGTGTATAAGTTGCGGCCGCACGACTGGACGCCGTACATTGAAAAGTCGCGCCAGCGATTCTGTCCCTTTTGCCCGGAAAACCTGGAAAAGTCAACACCTTATTTCCCAGTCGATTTACTGCCGGAGGGGCGGATCCGGGTAGGGGGCGCCACCCTCATCCCGAATATGACTCCGTATGACCTGTACGCGGCGGTGGTGGTCATGTCGCCTTTGCACTACGTACCGCCGGAGGGTCTGGTCCCCGGGGTGCTAAGCGACAGTCTGACAGCTGCGCTTCAGTTTCTTGAACGCCTGACCGCGTACGATCCCGGCCGGGCGGTGTATGCGTCGGTCAACTGGAATTACATGCCCTATTCCGGGGGCAGTATCATCCACCCGCATCTCCAAGTGCTGGCGGGCCCCCTGGCCAGCCGGTACCAGGGAGCCCTGCTGGGCGGCGAGGAAAAGTATTTCTCGGCCAACGGGCGCCTTTTTTGGGACGACCTGGCCGAACGGGAGGAGACCCTGGGGGAACGCTACCTGGGGCGGACCGGAAGTGTTCAGTGGCTGGCTTACTGGGCGCCGCGCTCCCTGGTGGACATCGCGGCCGTGTTGCCGTGTTCCGCCGGGGCGGAGGTCGCGGAGGTCCTTCCCGATCTGTGCGCCGGTTTCGGGAAGGTCATGGCCTACTTCCAGGACATAAACATAGCCAGCTTCAACGCCGCGCTGCATCTCGCACCAGCGGGTCACCGCGGTCACCGGATCACCTTCCGGGTCGGCGCGCGGTTCACCACTTTTCCGGTGGCGGGCAGCGACATAACCTTCCTGCAGCTTTTCCACGACGAGCCGTGGACCCCCTGGGAACCGGAGAAGGTGGCCCGGGAAGCCAGAGCCTTTTTCCAGACGGAGTAGGATGTCCGCATCCGATGCCTGGGGCGGGTCAGCCCAAACCCGTGCAGGATTTTGTTTGGTCACCGGCGAAAGATGTTTTAAGTATCGGTCCCGGGGACCAACGGGAGAAAGGCGGGTGAAACCGCCCGGGTTCAACCGGGTGGATTATGGCGCAGGTACGTTGCATTATCTGTGGACGGGTTATAGAAGAAGCCGTTTTACCGCGGCCGGATGAAGACGATGAGGACATGCCGGTAAAAAAACCGATGATGATTTGCCCTAGCTGTCAGGCCAAGTTGAGACATGAGGCGGATGATTCGCAGAAGGTGCCCAAGCCGGTGTAGGCGGGCACCGACGCAAGAGGAGGACTTTTGTGCGGCAGCGGTTACAATATTTGGTCTGGATACTGGTACTGGCGGTAGCAGTCATTTTGATGTTGGCTAAATGGCTGTCCGGGATTTACACGGACTGGCTGTGGTTTGGTTCGCTTCATTACCAGCAGGTCTTCCTCACCGTTCTTTTTTCCGAGTTCGGGCTGCGGCTGGCGGTAGGCGCCCTGTTCTTTGCGGCCCTCTTCGTCAATCTCCTCTTTACCCGGCGTTCCATCCTCGCAGCGGTGGGAGCACCTGTCGGCCGGGAAGAAGAAGGCGGCGTGGTGACGATTTACCAGACGCCGCTGGCGAAGTTTCTGGGTCCCCGCACGATCACGGCCACTTTTTTCGTTCTGAGCCTGGTCCTGGCGTTTTTCCTGAGCTTTACCGTCAGCGGCGACTGGGTGGTACTGCAACAATTCCTCCATCCCACGCCCTTTAATATTACCGATCCTGTCTTCGGCCTGGATATCGGCTTCTATGTATTCCAATTACCTTTTTATACATTCATCTACCAACTTCTTTTCTGGGTTACCATTCTGGTAGCCTTCTGGGTTACCCTGGTCTATTTCCTGCTCTCCATGCCCAGAGGGTTCGGCAGCATTTTCAAGATTCCCGCCGCCCGTTACCAACTTTCCGCCCTGGCCTTTGTCTTTTTCCTCATCAAGGCCTGGGGCTACCGGCTGGACCAGTACCTGCTTCTAAACTCCCAGGGAGGTGTGGTTTACGGCGCGGATTATACCGCTATCCACGCTGTACTACTTGGCTACCGGGTGCTTCTGGTCATAGCCCTGTTGTGCGCCGCGGCGGTCGTCGTCAACCTGGTGGTAAAGCGGTTCCGCCTAGTACCGGCGGCCATCGGCTTCCTTATCGTGGCCTCTATCGTCTTCCTGAACATCTACCCGGTGCTGATGCAAAAGCTGATTGTGGCGCCAAACGAATTCGACAAGGAAAAGCCCTATATCGAGCGGTCCATCGCCTTTACCCGGCAGGCCTACGACTTGAACAACATATCGGAACAGAGCTTTCCGGCCGGACAGGGAATTACCCGAACGCAGCTTGCCGCCAATCAAAGCGTTGTCAACAGCATCCGCCTGTGGGATGAGGGTCCCCTGCAGGAGACATACAACCAGATCCAAACCATGCGCCTCTACTACACTTTTCCGCAGATCGACGTCGACCGGTACATGATCGACGGCCAGTACCGCCAAGTCATGCTCGGAACGCGGGAGATCGACCAGACGCAGTTGCCTGACCCGGCCCGGACCTGGGTCAACGAAAAGTTGAAGTATACCCACGGGTACGGGATTGCCATGAGTCCGGTCAATGAATTTACCAGCGACGGATTGCCCAGTTTCTTCCTGAAAAACATTCCGCCGGAGTCGGCAACCAGCCTGAAGATAACCAACCCCGCCATCTACTACGGCGAGAGTACGAATAATTACGTCCTGGTGGATACCAATACCCAGGAATTCGACTATCCCAAAGGGGACGACAACGCCTACAGCACCTACCAGGGCAACGGCGGGGTGCTGATCGGCAACGCCTGGCGCAGGCTCTTGTTCGCCTTTTCCCTGGGTGACTACAAGCTGTTGTTTTCCAGCGATGTTACCGATACCAGCCGCGTGCTGTACTACCGGAATATCACCGAGCGGGTGCCCAAAATAGCGCCCTTCCTTACCTTCGACCACGATCCCTACCCGGTGATCGACAACGGTAAGATCTACTGGATGTGGGACGCCTATACCGAAACCACCATGTATCCGTACGCCGAACCGTCCGAGGACGGCAACAATTACATGCGCAACGCGGTCAAGACAGTGGTGGACGCCTATACCGGCGACGTTACCTTTTACGTGAGCGACCCAAGTGACCCGCTCATTCAAACCTGGTCCAAGATCTTTCCGGGTATGTTCCGGCCGCTTAACCAGATGCCGGCCGGTCTCCAGGCCCATATCCGCTACCCGGTGGACTATTTTACGGTCCAGGCCCGCATGTACGGCACCTACCATATGACCGATGCCCAGGTCTTCTATAACAAGGAAGACAAGTGGAGCATGCCCACGGACCTCGTGGCCGGGCAGGAGAAGGCGCTGCAACCGTACTACATCATCACCCGGCTGCCGGGACAGGCGCAGCCCGAGTACGTTCTCATGCTGCCCTTTACGCCGCAGAACAAGAAGAACATGGTGGCCTGGATGGCCGCCCGCATGGATCCGCCCAACTACGGCAAGCTGGTCGTTTACGATTTTCCCAAGCAGGAGCAAGTCAATGGGCCGATGCAAATTGAGGCCCTGATCGACCAGAATACCACCATATCCAGCCAGTTGACCCTCTGGAACCAGCAGGGATCGCGGGTGATTCGCGGCAACCTGATGATCATCCCCATCGACAACGCCATACTGTACGTGGAGCCTCTCTACCTGCAGGCGGAGCAGAGCAAAATGCCGGAACTGGCGCGGGTTATCGCCATCCAGGGCACTGGTATCGCCATGGAACCCACGCTGGAACAAAGTCTGGACCAATTGTTCCAGCCCGGGCAAGAGGCGGCTAACGCCCCGCCCCAACAGGCCAGTACGGCCGACACCTTGCGTCAGCTGATCCAAAACGCCGGCCAGGTATTCGACCAGGCCCAAAAACAACTCCAGTCCGGCAATTGGGCCGGTTACGGCGACGACCTGCGGCAGTTGAAGGCAATCCTGAACGACCTTGACCAAAAAACGCAGGGGAACTTGCCGCAGGGCACTTCGCCGTGATAAGCTTAGGTAGGAAGAGGGGGTAGGAGCATGTTTTTCAGCCAATGGTGGCAAGGTCTTCTCTTTGGGGTTTTTACCACGGTGCTCATGTTGATGATCGGATACATGTTTACGGGCATGTGGGACCGTTACGAGGAAAAACCGGGGCCGCAAGCGGTCTGTCATCCTGACCCGCACGGACACTGAGGCGGAGAGCCGGCGGTCTTTAGCGGAGGTGTCGGTATGCCCTACGTAGAGATAACTGGTGAACAGTACTTCTATCTGGATAGAGGTCCCGGGGGCGCCGCCGGGACGGTCCTGTTCCTGCACGGCAGCGGCGGATCCTGCAGCCACTGGGCCCATCAGCTCGCGCTAGCCGGACCCGGTGTGCGTGTTCTTGCGGTCGACCTGCCCGGGCACGGGCATTCGGCGGGCTGTCCTTTTGACCGGGTCGCCGGATACCGTGAGTTCGTGCAGCGCTTTACCGCCCGGCTTTCCCTACCCCCCTTGTTCATGGGGGGACATTCGATGGGCGGGGCCATAGCGCTGGACTTCGCCCTCCATTACCCTGACAGGCTGGCCGGCCTGATCCTGATCGGCGCCGGGGCCAGGCTGAAGGTCAGCCCGGCTATTATGGGCGCTTTCGGGGCGGGGCAGGTTTATCCCGAACTGGTGGAAATGCTTTATGGTCCGCGGACCCCACAGCCCTTCAAGGACAAGGCCCGGTTAGAGATGGAGGCGGTGGATCCCGGGACGTTTTACGCCGATTTTTCCGCCTGCAATGCCTTCGATATAATGAACGACCTGACCCGGATCAACACGAGGACCCTTGTCTTGGTGGGCACCCGGGACCGGCTGACGCCGCCGAAGTTCGCCCGTTATCTCGGGGATCACCTGCCGCACGCCGGCGTGGTGACCGTTGAGGAAGCCGGGCACATGCTGATGCTGGAAGAGCCACAGGCCGTCAACGAATCGGTAGCCGCCTTCCTGGCGGCCGCAGATTGACAGGCGGGGTGGCTTTGCATTAACATTAGGGTCGATGGAAAAACGTGCTGACGGGGGGAGCCATGGACACGAGCCCTATTAGACGCATTGCGGTACTGACCGGCGGAGGAGACTGCCCTGGTTTAAACGCCGTCCTCCGGGCGGTGGTCAAAACGGCCATCCGGCAATTCGGCGTGAGCGTGGCCGGTATTGAAAACGGCTTCGGCGGTTTGATCCAAAACCGGGTGCGCGAGCTAACCGAAAAGGATGTCCTGGGTATTTTGTCACGGGGGGGCACCATTCTGGGCACCACCAACCGGGACAACCCCTTCCAGTTTCCGGTGGTAATCGACGGACAACGGCTGATGCGCGACGTATCCGACCGGGCTTTTGAAAACATGAGCATTCACGGCGTGGATGCTCTCATCGTCATAGGCGGCGACGGGAGTCTGACCATCGCCAAGGAGCTCTTCGACAAGGGCATGCGGGTGGTGGGTGTGCCGAAAACCATTGACCATGACCTTTCCGCCACCGATCTCACTTTCGGTTTCGACACGGCGCTCAATACCGCCACCGAAGCCATCGACCGCCTGCAGACCACGGCGGAATCCCACCACCGGGTCATGGTGCTGGAGGTGATGGGGCGGTATGCCGGCTGGATTGCCATTGAGTCGGGGCTTGCGGGAGGGGCGGACGTCATACTCATTCCCGAAATTCCCTTCCAGATGGACAAGGTGGTCGCCAAGGTGCTCCAACTGAAGGACGAGGGTAAACCGTTCAGCATCATCGTGGTGGCCGAAGGAGCCAAACCCTCGGGTGGGGAAGTCGTGGTCAAAAGACGGGTGGAGGAAAGCTTCGATCCCGTTCGCCTGGGCGGGATCGGCAACCAGGTCGGGGCGGAAGTGGAGAGACGGACGGGGATGGAAACGCGCGTAACCGTCCTGGGTCACCTCCAGCGGGGAGGGACCCCCACGGCTTTTGACCGTATCCTGTCTACCCGCTATGGTGTCGGGGCGGTGAACCTCATCATGGAAGGCCGTTTCGGCGAAATGGTCTGTTTGAGGGGCCCGGTCATCGACTCGGTCCCTATCGAGAACGCCATAGGCGAACTGAGCACCGTTCCGCTGGACGGGGACATTGTGCGTTCGGCCAGGCAGATCGGCATCGCTCTCGGCGATTAAGGGGAAAGGCGGGGTTTCGGCATGTGCATGGAAAAGACCGATTGGGAGCGCGCGGTTGAATTTCACGGTCACACTTGTCCCGGTCTGGCCATAGGTTTCCGGGCCGCCCAACTGGCTTTGGCGCAGCTGGGCGAAAGCAGGGCTCCCGACGAGGAAATGGTGGCCATTGTCGAAAACGACGCCTGCGGGGTGGATGCCATCCAGGTCTTGACTGGTTGCACCTTCGGTAAAGGCAACCTGATTTTCCATGATCTCGGCAAGCATGTGTACACCTTCGGCCAGCGTTCCTCCAACCGGGCGATCCGTGTCACGGTGCGGGCTGGTGCCTTTCATAATCCCGAGTATAGCCGCCTGCGGCGGTTGGCCGGTACGGACATGACCGCCGGGGATGCACGGCGGTTGGAAGTATTGCGGGACGAGCACATATCCGCCATCCTGGCGGGCAAGGAAGACGCCTTCGACATCAGGGAATTGTCCATTACCCTGCCGCCCAAGGCCCGGATAGTCGCGTCGGTTACCTGTTACCGCTGCGGGGAGAGTGTCATGGAAACCAGGGCCAGGGTGCGCGACGGCAAACCGGTTTGCATTCCCTGCAGTGAGGTCGATTGACGGGAGGAGGGACGCCAGTGCTTGAGGTTAGTATTCCCGGGGGGGAAAACCTGGTCCTTGGGCATATCGTGCTGGACTTCAACGGCACCATGGCGCTGGACGGTGTTCTCCTGCCGGGCGTTGAAGAACGCCTGAACAGGTTAGCCGGAATCCTCTCGGTCCACGTTCTAACGGCGGATACCTTCGGCACGGTACGGGAGGCCTGCCGGGGCATCCGCGGCGAGGTGGGCGTTCTGACAGCGGCTGTCGGCGCCGGGGAAAAAGAACGTTTTGTCACCGGACTCTCAGCCGCCACTGTCGTAGCCGTAGGCAACGGGACCAACGATGCCCTGATGTTAGCCGCGGCCGGCTTAGGGATAGTGGTGCTCGGCCCGGAGGGAACTTCGCCCCGGGCTCTGGCGGCTGCCGATATCGTGGTAAGTAACATTAACGACGGCCTGGACCTTTTGTTGAGTCCCAAGCGGCTGGTAGCCTCGTTGAGGGCCTAGACCGGCTGCCTTCGGACATGGAGTGGGGAACAGGCCTTTCCGTGCATAGGGCATGGAGAGGGAATTTATGCGGGTTGGCTTTTTTACGGACAGCTACAAACCATATACCAGCGGCGTGGTCCGTTCCATCGAGACGGTTACCGAACAACTGGAGGCCAAGAATCACCAGGTCTACATCTTTGCCCCGGCCTATCCCGGTTTCAAGAAGGATTGCGGGCAGGTGTACCGGTTTGCCTCCATTCAATCGCCTACCAACAGGGACTTTTATTTGGCGCTGCCTTTTTCCGCCCACCTCAAGGCCAGACTGCGAAGGCTGGGCCTCGATATAATCCACGTCCACTCGCCATTCCTGCTGGGGGGCCTTGGCGCGCGCATGGCCAGGCGGCTGCACGTTCCCCTGGTGTACACCTACCATACCCTGTACGATCATTACACCCATTACGTACCCATAGGCCAGGTGACCGCCAGCAGGGCTACGCTCAAGTTTTGCGTGACGTTTTGCAACAATTGCGACCTGGTCCTGGTTCCCACTGCCGCTGTGGCCGTCTACCTTAAGCAGGCCGGCGTGCGCACAGCCATCGAGTGCCTGCCGACCGGTATCACAGCCAACCCTGCCGCTAGGGCGGACCGGCTCTACCTGCGCCAGCGCTACCATATCCAGCCGGATACCCCGGTATGTCTCTTCGTGGGACGCCTGGGACGCGAAAAGAATCTGGCGTTCCTTTTACGCTCCTTCGCCCTGGTGAGTGCTGCCCGGCCTGATGCGCTGCTGGTTCTGATCGGCAGCGGGCCGGAAGAAGACGCTATGAAGAAGATGACCCGGCAGATGGGAATTGAAGACAGGGTGGTCTTTACCGGCCTTTTACCTTACGAAGATGTTTACCGGTGCTACGCCGGCGCCGACGTGTTCGTCTTCTCCTCGCTGACCGAGACGCAGGGCCTGGTCATAGGGGAGGCCCAGGCGGCCGGCCTGCCGGTCGTGGCGGTACAGGCCTTCGCATCGGCCGAAATGATTACGGGGGACGGCGTAGACGGCTATATAACCCCCCCGGTGGAGAGTGAATTTGCGCAAAGGGTTCTGCAGGTGTTGGGCGATGATGAATTGCGCCGCAGCATGGGGCAAAAGAGCCGCGAATCGGCCGGGCACCTGGACGTGGTGTACCTGGCTACGCGGTTGGAGACGATTTACCGGCGTCTGATTGGGGAAAGGGACCTTTAGAACCCGGCCTCAGGTCCGGTCCAGGGGAGAGAGGGGTTTCCTTGCGCCCGCCCCGCCGGTGGACGGTTAACAGGCGCGCCTTACGGCGCCCGCGGCCAGACCGGCCAGGACCACCAAGGAGATCATCACTACAATCCCGTGGGGCAACACGTTGGTCGCGACCGCTGCCGCCGCGACCCCCAGCAAGGTTCCCCCGAAGACCTCCATGGGTCGGTGTCCCAGCAGTTCCTTGAGTTCGGTCTCATCGATGTCTTTGGGCAGGGAGTCGAGACGCTGCAGTTCCCGGACCAGGCTGTTGATTACAGTGGCCTGTTGCCCGGCGTGACGGCGGATGCCGGCCGCATCGTACATGACGATCAGGGCCAGGACGGTCGCAAGAGCGAAAGGAGGATCTTGCGCGTTGCCTTGAAAGGCAAAGGCTGCGGCCAGGGCGGTCGCCATAGCAGTGTGCGAACTGGGCATGCCGCCCGCGTTCCAGAGACGGTCCGGGTCAAAATGCCCGGTTCTGATCCAGTGAACCAGTAACTTCAGAAGTTGGGCCGCCAGCATGGCCAGCAGGGCCCCTACCAGCGGCTCGTTTTGCCATAAGGCTAACATACCAGGCCTCCAGTTCGAGTCTGCGAAAAGCCTTTTCCCGCAGGATATTCGGCACCGCTGGACAACTTACCTTCCGGTTTTCCGTTTCGGCGCATAAAGACCGTAACGAAAAATCCTCAGCCCCAGATTGGTGACGGGCCCGAAGACCGGGGCTAAAACCGCCGCGATCCTGCCGCTCAGGATGCCGACCAGCATACCGGCCAGCACGTCGGACGGCCAGTGCACGCCCACGTATACCCGGGCAACCATCACCACGACGGCCAGGACCGTAAAAGTCCCGCTGATCCAGCGGGGGGCGCGGCCCCAGGAGGCGGCCGCAAAGGCGAAGCTGCCGGCAGCATGGTCACTGGGAAAGGAGTTATCCGGGGCGTGCGGGATGAGTTGGGTAAAGCTGTGCCCGGGCAGCACGACGAAGGGTCGCGGCCGGATCCAGAAAAACCCAACGACATAGTTGACGCCCAGAGCCAGCAGGCCGGCCAGCACGGCCGTAATGAGCGCATGTCGGTGGTCCGCGTCTTGCCGCGGCAGGGTAAACCAGGCCAGGATCATGAGCGCGCCGTAGATAAAGGGGCCGTAGTTGGCAAAAAGGATCATGACGCTGTCAAAAGCCGGCCAAGTGCCGGCGAAGTGGTTGATCTGATAAAACAGGTGGACGTCCCAATAGTTCATTGACTACCTCCGCAACTTTGCTCACTCCATTATATAACGTTTACCGCGGGCCTTCAACTCCGGTAGCACCGACGGATCCGGTAAAATTAACCTTCACCTAATCCCCAGTTAACATAGTCAGAGTAAAATTAACCTAACCCAACTTTCGACTGATCCGGCCAAATTCCCCTAACAATTGGGATTTTCGTGCTCAAAAACCTTGATATTGCTGGACCGTTCCTTGAAAATCCGAAAGT
>Ga0307376_10001210_pt1 | contig 28644 bp, 30 predicted proteins | sample TR2MG_FD_202536 | JGI IMG/M metagenome (GOLD analysis project Ga0307376, IMG submission 202536) | Soil microbial communities from Risofladan, Vaasa, Finland - TR-2 | ecosystem: Environmental > Terrestrial > Soil > Coastal area > Acid sulfate soil | place: Finland: Risofladan, Vaasa | collected...
TGCTCCACGACGCCTTAACCCTCGCCAAGGATTTGGAGCGCCTGTAGCCCTGTAAAACAGGGCCATGGCAAACCCAACAGTCGAACAACAAGAGAAGCTGGTCGCACGTGGTCTACAGCGTGTGGCTGCCCACGTGTCCCAACTATTCGAGGGCCCAGAGCACAAGCCGTTCCGGCTGATGGTCAAGCGGCTCCTCCCCCTCATGGCCGAGACTCCAGCGAGTCCCAGCGAGAAGTGGCACGACTGCTTCCCAGGCGGCTTGTTGGTCCACAACGATCTCGTCATCCACACCGCGTTGAGCCTGGTGGACACGCTCTGGCCCTCGATCGTCCAGAAGGACGGGTTCGCAGCCGAGCATGACTTCCGGCGCTCGGTGGTCAAGGTCGGGTTCCTGCATGACCTGGGTAAGATCGGTAACGGTGAGACCCCGTACTACGTCGAGCAGGACAACGAGTGGCGCCGCGACAAGCTCGGCGAATACTACCACATCAACTTCGACAACCTGATCTACCTCCCGGTGCCCCAGCGGGCCCTGTGGCTTGCTGCTAACTCCGGGGTGCTGCTGACCGAGCAGGAGTACCAGGCCGTCATCGCAAGCGACGGCCCCGGGACCGAGCTGGGCAGGATCGTCCGGACGGTCGCCGAGGCCCCCCTGACATCCATGATGCACTTCGCGGACCTCTGGGCCTCACAATTCGCTAACCGGAATGTGGATGTGTAGCCCGGTCGTATAAGGCTTCTAAGGCAATGCCACTGGAGGGAGCGCCCCGACTTAGTTTCGGTGTTGGGCGCATAGCCTCTACCACGAAATGTTACGAGCAAGAAAACACAACCTGTAATTGTACACCTTGGAGTTGGGCATGGCGGAGCCGTCTATTCGTTTGGTCAGTGACTCTCAAGATAGGCAACCTTTCAGCCTCTCCGATAATGGACGGCGTATTTTCCTGGACCGGTACGCGCTCAAGGACAGCGATCGGTCGCTGGACAAGCTCCACCGGAACCGCCTTTTAGTCATCACGCCAGACCCGGCCAAGGCCGAGCGCGAGATCGCTCTGGTCAACAGGACCTTCGTGGACCCCCAGAAGGGTGACATGGTCGAGGTTCGCCTGGAGTCCGACTCTTCTGTGGTGATGTCGTTCCGGATCGACGAGGTTGACGTCCCGATCGAGACGGACCCGGAGCAGATGCACGAGCGTGTCGCCACGGCGGTCGCTTCCGTCGAGGACACCGAGGAGCAACGTGACTACTGGCGTGGCCAGTTCTTCTCGCGGCTCTCGAACTACGAGATTGTACCCGGTGGTCGGGTGTATGCGAGTGCGGGGGCAGGCGTAGAGACGACATGCTACAACTGCTACGTCCTACCGCCGCCTCACGATTCCCGAAACATGTACAAGTACAAGTGGAAGGGCGTCGACATCTCGGAGTGGGCCCTCCAGGACGGCATTGACGAGACCCTGAGCCGCATGACTGAGATTTTCAGTCGTGGTGGTGGGGTCGGCATCCCGATCAACACCCTTCGGCCCCGTGATGCCTTCGTGGCTGGGGTAAACGGGCGCTCGTCGGGTTCGGTGTCATGGGCCGAGGAGTACAGTCGACGCACTGGCAAGATCGAACAAGGCGGCTCCCGTCGCGGCGCCCTCATGATCATCCAATCCATATGGCACCCTGACATCCTGCACTTCATCACGGCCAAGCAGGACATGGACTTCGCGACCAACTGCAACATGTCGGTCGCGGTCACGGATGCGTTCATGGAGGCCGTCGAGGCCGACCAGGACTGGCAGCTCATATTTCCGGACACTTCGTTCGAGAACTACGACCAAGAGTGGGACGGCGACATCACCGAGTGGCAGAGCAAGGGCTATCCGGTCAAGGTGTACGAGACCATCCCGGCCCGAGAACTCTGGCAGTCCATCTACACGTCGGCGCACGCATCGGCGGAGCCCGGCTTGTTCTTTGTCGACCGGTACAACAAGCTCTCGAATTCCTGGTACTACACAAGTGGCCGTATTTATTGCACAAATCCATGTGGTGAGCAAGGAATTCCGGGCAACGCGGTCTGCAACCTGCTCCACCTGTACCTCGCACGTTTCATGGGCGACCCCGAGCTGGTCTACAAGGCTGACCTCGGCGAGGGCGCCCAGTTTGAGTGTCGTGGCGTGGACCTCCCGGCTTTGATCCGGGCGACCAACGACGCGATGCGGTTCGGTGACAACGTCATCGAGCACACCCACTACTTCGATCCCCGCAACGAGAACCAACAGAAGTCAGAACGCCGGGTCGGACTCGGTACCCTGGGCTTGGCTGAGCTGCTGATGCGGCTCAAGGTTGAGTACGGGTCAGACGAGTCGCTGGAGATGATTGACGCCATCTACGGGACGATCGCTTGCGCGGCCTACGCTTCGTCTGCCAACCTTGCTGAGGAGCGCGGCGCTTTCCCGTTGTTTGACGCTGAGAAATTCCTGGAGTCGGGGTTTATGAAGGCCATGCCGGAGGCCGTTCGAGACAACATCTTGGAGAAGGGCGCACGGTTCGTCGCAGCGATGAGCCAGGCCCCGACCGGCACCACCGGATCTATGCTCGGGACATCAACGAGCCTGGAAGCATATCCTTGGTTGGTGTGGACCCGGACGAGCAGCTTGGGCAAGTTCGTCGAGATGGCCGCGCCGTTCCGCGAATGGTGGGAGGCCAACAAGGGTGACCCCAACGACCTGTTGGGCAAGGACCTGGATGCGTACCTGGACGGTATGTGGGCTGACGGCTCGTTGCCGCACCACTTCATGACGGCGAGCCGGCTCGTCCCTGAGGGCCACGCCAAAGTCCAGGCCGCGATCCAGCGCTGGACCGATGCTTCGATCTCCAAAACAGCGAACCTCCCCGAGCACTACACCCCCGAGCAGGTTGGGGAATACTACCAGCTCATCTACAGCCTCGGCTGCAAGGGTGGCACTGTCTACCGGGATGGGTCCCGGGACGCGCAACCCCTGGAGTCGATCAAGGCCGAGCCCGATTTGGTCGACAGTCCGAACCTGATGCCGATTCCAGGCGACGTCGGCCGGTCCGTTTGGGCCACGACCGAGACCCCAGTGGGCAAGGTGACGACGTTCGCCCGGATCCACCCTGAGTCCAAGAAACCGTTCGACATGTTCCAGCTTCTGGGCAAGACCGGGACCGACGTCATGGCCGACCAGGAAGCAATCGGCCGCATGATGTCGCTGTTCCTTAGGATCAACAGTCCGATCGACCCCATGGATCGGATGGAGATGATCTCGGAGGCCCTGCATGGGATCGGCGGAGCGTCCTCGGTCGGGTTCGGCGAGCACAAGGTCGTGTCGATCGCGGACGGGGTCGCCCACAACATCGACAAGCTCCTGTCGGAGCTACGCCACAAGCCGTTCAACGGGAACGGCAACGGGAACGCACGCAAAGATCTCTGCCCGTCCTGCGGGGCCGCGACCCTCGAAAAAGGGGCTGGCTGCGAGACTTGCGTGTGCGGGTTCAGTCGCTGTTGAGGCTTGACATTCCATAAAAACGGGGATACAAGCCCCTACATGAGTAGCTACGCCGTTCGTGCCTCAGCTATCCACCAAATAGCTCAAGATTTACAGACACAAATGGAGATCACAGCGGCCCGAGGAACGATCTCGGACAAGGCTCGTGTTCTCGAAGTCGGCGTAGAGGTTGTGAACAAGGTCCTGCACTGCTTTTCAGTGGATCACGACCTTGCCCAGCGTCTCGATCGAGACGTCAACGAGAAGTTCACCGCGCTCCGCCCCACCCCAGATTCAATCAACGACTGCTACTTCGGACTACTGGGAATCGTGCAGGATTTCAGCCGCACGGCCGGTCAGTTCGCTGCCCAATACTGTAAAAACTAGGCCCGGCTCGGCACAAACGGCCCGAGGAGCTTGACCATCATGTCAATCTCGGACTGCTCTATTTTTGCAGCTTGGGAATGGGCAGGTTTCAGTTTCAAGGCCAACGGTGCTGCTGCCCAGAGGTGTTTGCATAGGTAGGGGCGCATGTTGGGGTTTCGTATCTTGGGAAACTGTCCGTTGCTCGCGATGACATCGGATGACTTCTGGGCTGCGAGTGCGACCTCGACGTAGTAGCGGAAGTAGGGGCAGTCACAGTGGACCCACGCTTTGGATCGGTTGGTCATGTTTCCGTCAGGGTCCATCTTCCCGTAGATCTTGAAGGTGACCCGGCGCTTCCCGTCCGTGGCTTTGACCTGCCCCCGGACGAGCTTGTGTTCCCCGTACATGTCCTTGCCCATATGGGCTTTGATCATCGACTTGAACACCCGGCACAGATTCGCGTTGCGTTGGATCTTGCGGGGCGTCAGCTTCATCAATTGAGCTATTGACAGCATCACAGGTAAAGTAATGACCGACCGAAGCGACCAACAAGACAGAACCCATGACATCCTCGAAGTGGTCCGTGAGCAGGTGTTCAACCTGCCGCTGATGCCCCAGCAGGATGTCCTGCGCTTCTTTGACGAGCTGGACGGGACCCTCGACTGCTCGATCAATCTGCTCCTCGAACGGAGTCACTACGTCGAGCGCTACCTAGCCGACGTGGTCTCCGAGGTCGCGGCATCAACGACCCACGGCCGCACGATCTACGGGCGTGACGGCTCTGAGGAGGAAGAGGATGATGATCCTGTGGACCCCAAGGACGATCATGATCCAGCGGCCGTGTTCAAGCGTAGCTCGGACGTCCGGTTTTTGGAGCAGGGGATCAACATCATGCACCTCCTGGCCTTGTATGAGCAGGTGGGGTTCGACGAGGCAGCGCGCTACAAACCCCAGGCCCGTGCGGTGCTGCGGAACGTCAACTTCGTTCGCCTAGTCTACGAGGAAGCGATCGAGATGTTCCTGTACAATGTCGAGGGCTATATTGACCTGGCTCGCCAGGCTGCCAACGTGCACAACGCCATGCACGCGGCTCGACCAAAATCCGAGTTCGTGAACCTGGCCCAGCAATACGCGGGGCTCCATGACGAGATGGCTCAGGTCGAGGAGTCGGTCGGGGTCGACCGGACGTTCCTGTTCCACGTGTGCAGCGACGTGGAGAAGTACGCGGAGCGCCATCGGAGGATCCGAGACCGCATCGCGCAGCCGTATCTGAGGATCGTCTACAAGGAGGCTAAGAACCACGCGACCAACTCCAGCCAGCTCCTGGACAACTTCCAGAACGGGTCGATGGGGTTGATGCGGGCGGTGTCGTGCTACAACCTCCACCGCAACGTGTCGTTCTCCAGCTACGCCCACTGGTGGATCCGGCAGGCCATCCTGTACCACATCAAGGACTCCTCGAACTTCGTCAAGCTCCCCGTGACCACCTGGCAGACCTTCACTGCGATCGAAAAAAAGAAGGCCAAGCTGGTGAGCGAAACCGGGGAGACATCCATGGAAGCCCTGGCCGAGGCGGCCGAGTGCACGGTCAGTAAACTGGAGGAGATCTATGACGCGGTCCGGTCGAGCCACGTCCACAGCCTCGATTACGAGGTTGACGAATCAGGTAAGATGCTGCTGATCGATGTGATCGCTGACCAGAGCCACGAGGACAGCGACAACCTCGACTCGGCTAAGCGTGAAGTCGTGGAGCGGTTCAAGCACCTCGAAGAGGAGGAGCGCTGGGTCCTCACCTTGACCTACGGTTTGATGGGGATGCTCCAGCATAAGGCGGAGATAGCCGACGTCACTATCCTCCACGAGCGCATCCGGCAGCGCATCGCGGGGTCCCACCGAAATTGACGGACCTGTCCTGTAAAGCTCTTGTTGGCTAACAACGCAATTCAATTCCAACAGGAGACTCATGCAATGGGAAAGCCACTAGGACAAGTCAAGCAGTACACCGACGAACACAAATGGCAGGACGACATCGACAAGTGGACCGAATTTCCGGACGGCAAAATGGTGCTGATGCGGATCGTCGGCCCAGTCGAGGTCCTGGCCCGACACTGGATTGACACCCTGCGCGGCAAGGTGTTCCCGGCCTGGTGTCCGAAGCTGGACAGCGAGACCGAGGAGTACCTGGACGCCCGGTACTGTCCGGCCCACGATGATTTCGAGGACCGCCCCCAGAAGGTGATTGTGGGCAACGCGATCATCAGATCCAAGCAGGAGCGCGGGGATGACAATCCCGTCGAGGCATTCATGTTGCCTCACGCCTGCACCCAAGACATCCAGAACATCATGACGTTGATCAAGGCGGACCCGTCCGATCCAGATCAGGGCGTCGACCTGGCAGTCCTCTACGACAAGAAGGCCCAGGGGAACAAGAAGTGGTCGATTCAACGCGGCGACAGGACGCCTTTGAACGACAAGGAGAAGGGGTACAAGCTCTACCCGATCTCCAAGCTGATGCCGAACTTCTCTGACGCTGAGGTCGCGGCCATGTACGCGAAGCAGATGAAAGAGAGTATGGCGCGCAACAAGTATTACCTGGTCCAGACGCAGCGCATCACGGAGAGCACCCGCGACCCGTTCAAGTGCTTCAAGGGCGACATCGCAGGCAAGCCCTGGACCGATTTCAAGGCCCTGGTCGATCACAGGAACGAGCAGACCGGGGGCAAGCACGAGACCACGGCGGCTGACGACGGTGAAGAAGAGACCATCGAGGAACCTATCAAGGATGAGGCTCCTATCAAGGATGAGGCTCCAATCAAGGATGAGGCTCCAGCCAAGGAGGCTCCTCCGGCTAAGACCGAGTCGGCCCCCGAGGCCAAAGAGGAGCCGGCCAAGGAGTCAGCGGGATTCAAACATCCCGATAACTCGATCGGCACCAAGGACCACGCCAAGCACGGGCCTGTTCCGGCGTGCTTTGCGGCATACGACGGCACCATGAAGTGTCATCAGTGCCCAGCGCGTCTCCAGTGCATTGACGAAACCGACGACGAGTAACTGGTCAGCCTTCGGGCGGATCTTAGGAGGCTCGGGGCCACAAGGCCCCGAGCTTTTTAGCCATGACGACAAAGAATATCGGAGGCCCTAGCCTCCCGGGAGATCCGTACTACACGCCCGACTGGTGCGTGGGTCAGTGCTTGAAGCACGTCATCCCGGCGGTATGCCCCCACCCCCAGAAGATTTTAGAACCTGGTGCCGGGGGCGGCGCGTTCGTTCGTGGGTTTCGGTCAGCATTTCCGAAATCCAACATCGTCGCTCTCGACATCGACCCCAAGGCGGGCCCGTGGCCTGAGGCGGACATCTCCCTGACCGAGATGAACTACTGCGACGAGCGGTACGGCATCGACGTTGCGGGGTGGGAGCACCTCGACCCGGATCATCCCTTTGACCTGGCAGTTGGTAACCCTCCGTTCAGTCTCGCTGAGATCTTCATCGAGAATTCGTTGAAACGAACGAGGGTGCTCTGCTTTCTGCTGCGCCAGGGGTTCTTGTCCTCGGGCAAGCGCAACTCGTTCTGGCGCAGCAACCCGCCTTCGAGTGTGTGGATCATACCGGACAGACCCAAGTTCCTGGAAAACGCCAAGCACGGTGACTCGTGTGACTACGCCTGGGTGGTTTGGACCAACTACGTCGAAGAAGCGCACGGAAGGCAAAACACGAATCCAGTTTTGAGCGGGACCACGTTGCATTGGCTCCCGTCGTTGCCCAAGGAAGCAAGAAAATGATCTACGACGTCTCGCCGGACAAATACCTCGATGAGGCTGCCCAGCGAGGCGTCGTGGTTGTGTTACTGCACGCCGATGACACCTTATATCGCCGAGCCCGGTATCAACTGGAGCAAGCTGAGTTCCGGTTCCACGGGCGCTCGTATCGGTTCTGTTGCTGCCGCATCAAGGATGGGCAGGAAGCGGCCGACGTTCAGGCAATCAAATTCCCCCAGTTCCGTTTTTTCGTCAATGGCTCCGAACGGTCCAGTCACATAGGTGTGATGTCCACCGACGAGATCGCTAAAACGATCTTCGAGATTTTGGAGTCCTTTCATGGCCAGTAACCTGATCATTGCCGAGACCTCCCAGAAGGCTCGGACGATCGGGGCTATTGCGCGCCAGCTCGACCCTGAGAATTCGTGGCGCGTGTTTTCGACCGGGTACAGGATAGCGTTCCTGGACCCGAACAAGCTCTCGATCGAAAGAGGCACGTTCTCCCTGAACTGGAAGTTCGAGGGGAAGCGGTATTTCAACAAGTTCTTTCAAGACGTGATTCCTGCCACGATGGTGTGGATCGCGACCAACCCTGATTCGGCCGGTGAGCTGCTGGCCAGTCAGATCAAACACCAGATAGAGGACCGAGTACCAGACAAACCGATCCGCCGCATCTGGCCCAGCGAACTGACCCCCGGTGCGATTGGTCCGTGGATTCGGAGACCTGACGAGGTCGATGAGACCACGGCGGCGGCCGAGGAGGCTCGGCTCGTCATCGAGCGATGGATGCGGTTCGCCCTGGGCGACTTCTTGCAGGAAGCCACAGGGACCCCGATCACCCTCGGGGCGTCGGCCGCGATGCTGCTTTGGACCATCGGAACCACTCGCCAGTGGTCGGTCGATACGACCCTACCGAATGGTCCTGTGGTTCGGCAGTCGGGCTTGACCCACGAGCAGGCGGAGAAGTTCGTCGATGACCTAGATGACATCGACATCACGTCGAGACCTGGTACCTTGGCACCCCCGGAGCCATTCAACACCTGGACGTTCCTGGAGGCCGGCTACAAGACCTTGGGGCTGACGGCCCCGGAGTTGATGGCGTCGGCCGACCAGCTCTACGAGCAGGGCATTATCACGTACCCAAGGACGCCTGCGTCGTGGATCCCAGATCCCTTCGTGAAGGAGATCCGGAACTACATCTTGCCCATGCTGGGCGAGAAGATGGTCGAACAGCGGTTTCCGGTGGCGGCTCTGGGCCCGTACTACACCGAAGCCATCCGGCCTACGGTCATCACGGTGGACCCCTCGAAGGTCCATCCGTCAATCCGAAACGTGTACCGGCTCATCTGGGCCCAGACTCTGGCGAGCCAGTCGGTCGAGGCGGTCGGGGTCGACGTCAACGTGAGGCTGCTGGGTACCGACCACGAGGTCGCCGACAGCTATTTCGACGTCAACGAGCCGGGGTTCCGTCGCCTCGGGATGGGGCTCCTTGGCTCACTGGAGCCATCAGGGGACCCTGACAACGGCAAGATGGACCCGAACATCGTCCCAAGCACAGACGACGCCTGGGTGGCTGGCTGCATGTCGATGGGTCTTGGGGACCCAGGCCAAGCGATTTCGGTCATCGGGTACATGCTCAAGGAGAAACTGTTGACTCGGGCGCATGGTGGCCTTGTGGTGACCCCCAGGGGACTAGCTGTTGCGGCGCTCCTCCGGGATCGAATGCCGGAGTTCAAGCCGGACGTCCTGAGGCAGCTCCGACGTGACCTGGACAACCTGGTCAGGGGCAACGCCGACCGTGCCGTGGTCTTGTCGAGCTACGACAAGTTCACCCAGACGGTCATCGGGAAAGCCGACACGGCCCCCCTGGCCAGCACCAGTTTGTGCCCAGAGTGCAACAAGGCCCTACAGGTCGTGTTTTATGGAGGGGATCCTGTGCTCAGGTGTCCTTCCGTGGCCGCCGACGCCCCGTTCGGTGACGGGTGCAGCTTGCGTGTCGAGCTGGCCTTCGACGACAAAAATTACCCTCTAGCTGCTGTAAAACAGCCTCAAGATGCAAACGATGCAGTCAGAGACGATCCATATCCGCCAGACGTTCGACCTCCCGGTGGGTAGTGATCCCCAGGTTACCAGGATACTTCGTGCCGGTCAGAACGTGTACGTCGAGGTCCGGCAGCATGTCGAGACATCTGAAAAGACCATCATGATGACGGTCAACGAGGCATTGAGCCATGAGCAAGAAGAAAGCCAAGAAGGCCCAGGCATCAGTAGCGACTAAGAAGGCCATCCAGAAGGCCATGAAAGAGAATCCCCTGGCGGCGATTGACAAGGTGATCGAGGCGGCCGGGAGAGATCTGAACCTCGCCCCCACCAACCTGGAACGCGGCCGTATCGTCGAGGACGCGGTGTCGAGTGGGTCCCTCGCGATCGACGTGGTCCTCGGGGGCGGTCTCGTCCCCGGGTTCCGTACCAATTTCTTTGGCAAGGAACAGGGCGGGAAGTCGACCGCGCTCTACAACGTCGCTCGGTCCTGTGTCGAAGCCGAAATCCATTGCGTCTTCTACGACTGGGAGGGGTCGACCGACGCTGACCGCGTTGAGCGCATGGGGCTCCGGGTCAACTGGTTGGCTGAAATGGAGAGCAAGGCCCCAGTCCTGTTCCGGTACTACAACAAGATGCGGGACGGCGAGCAGATGTTCCACCATGCTCGTCAGATCATGGAGGCGTTGCCCGACAGAGCGAGCGGGCCAGCTCAGGTCGCGTTTTTCTGTGACTCGTTGCCCACCGTGCTACCCCGTGCGCAGGCCGACGATCCTGAAACAGGCGCCAACGCGCTCCGGGCTCGGCTCTACAGCAACGAGCTTCCTTTGATCAAGTCGACCCTGTCGGCCAAGCATTGTCTCTGGCTCGACACCAACATCATGAAGTCCAACGTGCGTCCCGGGATGGGCTCGAACGAGTACGAGATGTGCGGTGGCGCTGTCCAGCACCTGTCCGATACTCGCATCAAGGCCACCAAGACGATCCCACCGTTCCAAGGCGACCACAACCGAGGCAAAGGCGAGTTCAAGCACTACATCGAGGAGGAGCCCTGCTGGGATGGGATCGGGATCGACCGGTACAACTTCTCTCGGTACTACGTGACCAAGCACAAGGGGTTCAGCCCGTTCCGTGAGACCTTCGTCCGGATGTGGGTCGAGCAAAGAGGCGAACCAGGGCGCGGCTTCGACCCTGTCTACGACGTGTTCGAGTACCTACGTCTCACTGGTCAGATCACATACAACCGCCAGAAGCTCTCGATCCTGCTCCCTGGGGCGTGGAACAAAGAGCGCGAGGTCATCAACGAAGTCACCGATGACAACACCGGTGAGGTCGCGACCCACACGACCAAAAAGACCTGGTGGTACTGGTACGAGTTCAAGGAGTTGATCTTGAATCCTACCAACAGCAAGACAAAAACTTGGGACATCACCCGGGCGTGCCGAGAGCAGTTCAAGTCCGGCAAGGTCTGGGAGCTATATTACAACAACATTGTGCACAAGACGACCAAGGCCCTCACAGCGGTTGATGAGAGCGAGGAATAAGGAGACGACGATGCCCAAGGGGCCGTTCGTTGTGGTGTTCGACATTGACGGTACGCTGGCTCAGACCGATGACGGGTCCAGGGAGGCGGAGTGGTACAACCACGACCGCCTCATGGGGCTCAAGCCATGGCCCAATACGATCGAGCTGGTCAAGCGCTACATGAAGATGCCAAACGCCAACATCACGTTCTGTACTGGACGGCCCAAGGCCACAGCGTCGGTGACTCGGCGCTGGCTGAACAAGCACTTTTCGTTGGGGTCGGCAGGGAAGCGCGTCGTGCTTACCTGCCGACCCGACGAAATCCCCGAGTCCAGGGTTCCGGCCTGGAAGATGAGCACGATCATGCAGGCGATTCGACTGGTCGGGTCTAAGCCCGCCGAGGCTCTGATTTTCGACGATGATCTCCGGAACCTCCAGATGTTCGAGACGCTGCGTGACTCGGTACGGGTTCTCAAGCTGTTCAAGGTTCAGGACGGCGTTGTGAGCCCTTGGACTCTGTGATGGGGACCAAGGTATTTTTCAACCGCCCCGCCAACGACGGCTCCTTGCCTGCCTCTGTAAAAGACATGTTGAGGACGCTCCCGAAGCCTCAACTGGAATTTTGGAAGCAGCATCGGGACCACGCCGGGGTGCGGGTCGAGAAAGGCCGCGTTTCCTGTCGGACTTGTGACGTAGCCTCGTCCTCGAAGGGGCAATGAGAGGCCCCCTCCCATGAAGATTTTACACGCGGCCGACCTCCACGTAGGCGATTCCCGCAACCTGCCCGGATACCTCGATCGTCAGCGCAAGATGCTCTACCAGATCACGGACGTGGCCGTCCGTGAGGCTGTCCAGGCCGTAGTTCTGTCCGGCGACATCCATGACGCCAAGTACATGCTGCCTCGTGAGAAGGACCTGCTGTGGGAGTGGATCCTGCATCTGGATTTCACCGCACAGGAGCACGATTTCTTTGTCGTGGTCGAGAACGGGAACCACGACGAGATCGAGGAGGACTACACGCACCTCCGAGCGCTCCGGGTCGCCCAGGACTTCCAGGTCTTGCGCCGGACCACCGTGGTCGAGGCCAATCCCGAGTTGGTGGGACCGTTCCACGAGAACCTTTGGGTCGCGGTCGTGCCAGCCAAGCAGTACAAGGGCGACGAGATCAATGATATCGTTCGACCGATGATTGCGTCGCTCGACAAGCGGGTCGAGGGGAAGCGGTACCTGGTTGCGATGGTCCACGAGGCGATAATCGGAGCCACCAATGAGGCCGGGACCCGTAAGTTCAAGAACGGCCCGCATCTCGACCCCGATATCGCTGTGACCTACTGGGCCCTGGGCGACATCCACAAGCCGTTCCAAATGATGATGCCCAACGCCTGGTATTCGGGTTCCCCGATCCAACACGACTTCGGCGATGTCTCGCCGGAGCGAGGTGTCTTGATCGTTGACCTCGATGAGCCCGACCGGCCTCGGCCGGTGATCCTCGAAGGCATCCCGCCCCTCGTGACGATCCAAGCTGGCGACGAAATCCCAGCCAACGCGATTGTCCGGTTCGAGGGCGACGCCAAAGAAATTGCCGAGACGGTGTTCCCCGAGAACGTCGTTTCGTTCAAACCGGCCATAGACGACACGATCAAATCGGTGGTCGATACGGCTGGGTCAGGGATCTTAGACGGCCTCGATGAGGTCCTGGTCGACCAGCATGTCCCCGAGGACTTGCAGCAGGAGGTCGTTGACGAGATCCGTTCCGCGCTCTCTGAAGCGTAGCAAGGAAGGCTTATGACATACGATCCATTGACTCTCCGGTATCGGCCCCGGAGCCTCGACGAGGTAGTGGGCCAAGAAGCAGCGGTTGACATCATTCGAGGCATGTTAGCCTCCGACCGCGTGTCTCGAACGCTTTTGATCCACGGTCCATGGGGCTGCGGCAAGACGTCGCTGGCTCGGGTCATCGCGATGCACCTCAATTGCGAGGCTGACGGCCGGGCGATCGTCGAGCCGCCCTGCGGGACGTGCGACTCTTGCACCAGGATCCACCGGGGCGACTCCAGCGACTACCGAGAGATGAACGCCGCGAACCAACGCAAGATCGACGACATTCGGGCCCTCGATCGACAGAGCCACTTCCGGGCCTCGTCGAGATACCGGATCTTCGTCCTGGACGAGGTCCACCAGCTCACCCCCCAGGCGTTCCAGGCGTTCTTGAAAACCACAGAGCACCCGCCCCCCGAGACCCTGTTCATCCTCTGCACGACCGACACTCAGAAGATCCCACCCGCCTTGAAGTCTCGGTGCGCCAAGTTGCCCCTGGGGCTCTTACCCAAGGAAGCGATCCACAAGCGCTTGGAGTTCGTGGCCGACAAAGAGGAGCTTCCCTCGGAGGTGTACACCGAGGAGCTGCTCGACTCCATCGCGGGGTCCGTCAACGGGCACATGCGGGACGCCCTGTGTGTCCTTGAGGCCGTGATCAACTCGGTGGCGGCTGGCTTCGAGACGTCAGGCCAAGACCTGGAAGCCTTCGTGACCGACGTGGTCGAGCAGGTCGTGGGGGACAGCCCCGAAGCCCTGGTCGCCGAGTACCTGCTTGGGATCTACCGGGGCAAATACACCCGCTCGATCTTGGCCCTCCACAAGGTCACGAGTCACAGCGCTTTCATCGACACGATCCTGCGGTACCACGCTCAGACCATGTATTTCCGCTTCTCGCACAAGCTCCAAGAGACGCAGTTCCAGCCGTGGTACTCGATGTTGGCCGACATGTTTGGTGATCGGAAAAAAATCAGCATCGCGGCCCTGACCGGCACCATGGACATATTCACCGACACCGCGCAGACCGTCAAAGGCTACGAGGTGGACGGCTTCTATCTGCTGCTCAATGCCGCCATGAAAGCGGCGACGCTATGCCGTGAGCAGCACGATGAGGTATTCAATGGCGGCAGTGATTGAGTATCTGAAGGCTGAGAACGCTTTCACGTACCGAAACTTTCACCTACCCCTGGAGAACCAGGGGTTCGTGTATCTGCGCGGTAAGAACGGCTCGGGCAAGTCCACCCCGTGGGAGATTCTCCAGCACCTATACTATGGGACCACGTCTCGCGGGCTCAAGCTCAACAACATTGTGTGCCCGATCCCTCGTAGTGACCCCAAAGAGGAAACAGGATACATGGGCGAGACCGTGATCCGCCATGATGCTGGCCCGTGGGCCGGTCGTTGGCTCATCAGGCAAGCCCGAGGCCACAAGAAGTACAAAACCACAGTCAAGGTGTTCAAGTACGTCGATGACGATTGGAGCCTGAAGTGGCACGACGGGGCGTGCCCCAAAAAGCTCGCCGACGCCCAGTCAATGGCCGCCGATATCATCGGGCTCAAGAAAAACGAGTTCGAGGGCTGCCTCTATCTGAGCCAAGGGATGACCCACGCTCTCATCGAGGGGAAGCCGGCCGAGAAGGCCGCGTACCTGTCGTACCTGTTCGGCCTCGACCGACTCGACCGACTCCTCAAGGTCCTGAAGGATAGGCTCGTCCATGTCGAGACTCAACTTTATGACATCGCGGGCATGGAGGGTCAGCTCGAAGTTCTCAACCAGGAGTTGGAGCAGCTACCAGCGATCAATGCCGTGGTGGCAGAGCTGGACCTGGCCCGGGAGTCCAAGAACGATCACCAGACCTTCCTGGCCGACATCGAGAAGTCCAGGCAGCACAATTTGAAGTGCCTGGATGACCTGGCCAACCGGAACGAACTGGAAGAGAAGATCGCGTCGATCGAGCTGCCCAAGGACGCCGACCTCAAGGTGGTTGAAGAGAAGCTCGACGGGATGACGCGCCGCAACACGGAACTCGCCGGCCTGGTCCGTGATGTCGAGCGTCGTGTCTACATCGAGGGGAAATTGAGTGCACTGGGGGACATTGAGGACCCGGGCAATATTGACAGTAAAATCAATGATCTAAGGGACACGGAAATATTGTGCTCAGAGCTGGCCTCAGAGGCCCGCAAACGGGCGACCCTGCACGAGACCCTCAACCAGCTCGGAAAAGTCGAGGAGGGCGACCCTGACGTTATACAGAGCGAAATTGAAGCCTCTGTAGCGGAGCGTCAGGCCGTGCGGGTTCGGATACCAGACGTCCAGGAGCGGGCCAATCTGACAGCTCAGCTCGATGCCATCGAGGCCCCGGATTTGTCCGTCGAGGACCTCCGCGATCAGATCTCGATGGTCGACAAGGACCTGGCGGTGCAAACGGCCAAGAAGTTGGACTTGGAAGGACAGAAGCGGGAACTGAAGGGGCTCGTCCTGGCCGTCAAGGGAGGCTCTTGCCCGACCTGCCACCGAGCGATGAGCCAGGAAGACGTCAAGCAGCACCTGGCCGAGGTCGCGGAGAAGCTCAACGAGGTCGACGCCAAGGTTGCGAAGCCGACCCAGGCCCTGGCCGACGCCAAGCGGCACCTGGCCGTCGCGATCAAGCGGGAGTCGCTCCAGGCGAAGATCGATGTGCTGCCCGACGAGGACATCGTCGACCTGCGCGAACAGTCGGCGAAGCTCAAGACCAAGATCAACCAGCTCCGCGAGTGGAAGGATGCCCTGGTCGAGTACGACAACGTCAAGTCCCAGGTGGATGCACTCCGCGAGGGGGACCCCGACGATCTGGACAAGCAGCGCGCTGCCGCCCGCGAGGAGATCGCGGAGCTGACCGCACTCCAGCAGAAGCTCCAGCAGCACCAGGACCTCGAAGCCGAGCTGGCTGTTTTGCCGGGCGATGATCTCGATGGCATCCTGCGAGAGCAACAGAGCCTAGCCAGCGCGATCCCGAGCTACACGGACATCCGGGACAACCTCAAGCAGGTAGCGGTACTCAAGGATCGTTTGGACGCGATCCCCAAGGTGACTGGCGATCCCGAGGCGTTTCGAGAGGAGTTGGAGAACTTGGAGGCTGACGAGCAGAACACCAGGGTCAAGTACGACAAGACCGTGGCGTCGATCGCCGTCCTGATCGAGCAGCACGGCCGGGTCACGTTGCTGCTGGGCCAGGTCAAGGATATCGAGGAGAAGATGGCGGAGTTCGACAAGCTGCGTCATCAGCAGCTTGTCTTGGGGCAGGCCGTCAAAGCAGTGCCTCGGCTCAAGCGCCGCAAGCTCCATCAGATCTCGTGTGCCATCCGGGACGTGCTCCCCCGGTATGCCGGGCTCATGTTCAGCCACGAGCCCAACACCACCTTCCAGGTCGAGGATGACGAGGAGGGGTTCGACCTGCTGGTTCAGCGGGTGGTCCACGTTGCTCAGGGCGACGGGTCCAAGGCGGTCCCGGAGGCGTTCCATGTTCCTGTAAAGGGTTTGAGTGGAGGTGAAAAGCAGCGGCTGAGCGTCGCACTCGTGTTCACGCTCCATGGATTGCTGGACCCTGGGAAGCAGCCGGATATTTTGATTTTGGATGAGGTCGATTACGGCCTCGATGACAACGGAGTGGCGTCGCTGATGGCTCTGATCGAGGAGATCAAGGGCAACTACGGGACGGTGATCATGACCAGTCACAGACCCCAGATCAGCGGTGCCGTGTTCGACGTAGTCTGGGAAGCCAGCAAGAAGGATCACGTCAGTACCATTCGTCAGATTGAGAAGGCGGCATGATTGGAATTGCTCACCACAGCCCTGTCGTGATTTCAGTCCTCTTGGACCGGAGTCGTTTCCTGAGCCAGACCATCAACCCCGATGATGTGTCGTCGTGGCGCAACAAGGTATCGGAGTTCAGTCGAGCCCCGAAGGACGGGCGCGCCCGCGTCCTGTTCATCGATCAGCTTGCCACCCTCCAGGCCCTGATGAAAGACGGGGCCGAGTTCGATGGCATCAAGGTCCTGATCTACGACAGCCTGGATGTGCTCCGCCACATCGAGAACGTCACGATCATCGACACCGACGTGGTATCGGTCGACGGTAAAACAGAGACCGCTGTCATGTACCGGCTGCTCCCGGACGCGCTCAACAATGCTATCGCGACCGCTGTGCCTGGTGTCGACGAGGACATCGTGCTGATCAATTTCAAGGTCCCTCTACCTGAGTTGCAGCATGACACGACCAAGAAACCGCGTGGACGGAAGCCCAAGAAGACCCCGGAGCCCGAGCCGGACCCAGAGGCAGAGCGGGAGCCCGACGAGGACACTCCTCCGATCGCCGATGTCATGGACGACCCAGAGGACGTGGACGATGACCCCGACCCAGAACCGGAGCCCGAGGTTGAGGCCGCGACGAAGGGCAAGAAGGGCAAGAAAAAGACCAAGAAGCACCCAACGGTGACCAACAAGAGGTTGTTCGGCTAGCATGGGGGCCGGTAACTCAGGGAAGCAGCCCAAGACTGAGCAAAAGAACGTCTCGGTCTATTTGGGCCGCCGAGGTGAGTGGCCCGACCGGGCTCTCCTGGCCATTATGCGAGCATCAGGGCTCCGCTCGGAGTCCGAGTATTTTCGGAAGCTGTTCATTCAACACTGCATGGAGCTGGGCATCGTCGATGAAACGGGCGAGCCCGACGAGGACGCGATCGAGGCGCTGCTGCGCCGAGCCAAGCCCAACCTTCTCCCGAGGATCAACGTATGAGCCCGAACTGGAACGCAGTCCTAGACATCACTCTCGGCGTAGGGTTTGGTATGACGCTCCACAGTGTTATTCTGTACCTGCGAGGCGCGGTTCGGCGCCGTAAGTGAGGAGAAGACCATGGACAACGAAGATGTCAAAGCAGCAGTGACCGACGCACGGAAGCGGAAAGATGATGCGTCCGCCAGTTTTGTCAAAGGCGATGTTGTGGAAGGGGACACGCAGCGCGAACCGCCGGCTCCTGTAAAAGAGAGCGATGGCGGAACGCAAAGCGATCCTGAGCAATAGGCTTTACGTCCCCCGGGACCAGATCCTACCTCACCACTTTCGAGAGTTCACCTATGACCTGTACGACTCCTTCAACAAGCAGGAGTTCAGGGTCGAGACCTTCCAGCTCTACCCCGATCACTACGGATTCTGTCGAGGCGACATAGGCAAACTTCAGAGGGTGTTCCCCGATTTCGATTTTGATGACCGTCGATCCATCGCACCGTTTCCATACAAGCTCAAGATGACCAAGGAGCTGCGTCCCAACCAGGCCGAGACTCTCAGCAAGTGGATTGGGATTGGGTACGGGATGCTCCAGGCACCTGCTCGGTGGGGCAAAACCGTATGGATGTCAGCGCTGGTCAAGAAGCTCAAGCAGCGTGCCTTGATGCTGGCCCACGTCGAGGAGCTGTGTCACCAGCTCGAAGAGACCTTTCGGGAGTTCACCAACATCAACGAGCTGGAACAGCAGCACGGTGAGCGGCTCTGCGGGGTTCTGAACGAGTGGGATGACTTCTTTCCGATCTTGACCCTCTCGACGTACCAGTGCTTCGAGTCGTCGGCGGTCGGCCGCCAAATCCTGTCAGACAAACGAGACTTTTTTGGCCTTGTCATGGTGGACGAGTGTCACCGGGCAGCGACCGAGGTTTACACCAAGGTCGTGGGGAAGCTCGACGCCATGTATAGGGTCGGGGTCACCGCGACCCCGACCCGCAAGGACAACATGCACTGCATCGCGAGCGACATGCTCGGTCCGGTGAGGGTCATCGGGGTGGGGGAGCAGCTCCACGTCGATTACGAATGGGTCTATACCAATACAGAGGTCCGCGAGTTCTCCTCCTGGGGGACAATGTGGGGAAGGCTCTGCAAAGCCAAGCGTCGCAACACGTTGATCGCGAAACGCATCGTGGCCGACGTCAGGAACGGCCGGTTCGTGCTGTGTACCACCGAGCGCCTGGCCCACATCGACGATATCCGAGACGCCATCGTGAAGCTCGACCCCGACATTTCGATCGCTGAGATATCAGGGCGTGTCAAAGGACGCGACGAGCTACGCAAGGCAATCAAGCGCGGCGAGTACCAGGTCACGATCGCGATGAGCAAGATCATCGAGCTGGGTTACAACATCCCTCGGTGGTCCACGATCCACGCGACCCTTCCCATGACCAACCAGGAGAACTGGTACCAGCGCATCTCCAGGATCCGGACCCCGATGGAGCCAGCGTTCGAGGGCGACATCTACGAGAAACCTGTTCCGTTGGCTCGCATCTACATCGACACAGGCCACAAGGCCATCTGGGCCTACAAGGCGACCGTCAAGAAGGTCAACGACAAGTTCGATTTCACGTGCTTGAACCCAGACAAGCCACGAGAGAAAAGTGCGCAACCGCGCCCGAAAAAAGGGTTCGCTGGTATGAAGCGGCCCGGTGAGGACTGACATGTCAGACGGCAAAGTATTGGGCACCGAAGGTGGGGAAATTATCCGGCCTGACCCGGGCGACATCACCTCGATCGGCAAGGTCCTCGATGAGATCAGCGAGAAAATCAAAACCGCTGCTTTCGAGGCCAACAAGCGGGCGTTGCCCGGTGCCCGGTGGCACATCACCAAGCACCTGGAGGAAGCCAACGCGCTCTTGAATACGGTCAAGGAAATCATGCAACGGTCGGGGCTCGACAAGAAGCTCGGGCTCGTCAAAACCCCCGATGGAGTGCTGCCCGTTCGAGCGCCCGAGGGAACCCTGTAAAAAGGAATCACGATGGAACGACGTAAAGGACCCCTCTACAACATGGCCTCGGGGCGTGCTCGTGCTATTCGAGCATCAGGTGTCCCGGGGCGTTTCTGGCAGATCAAAGCGAAAGACGTGGGGAGCCCGTCCAACATCTTGGTGGATCGTCCTTGGTACCGCGATGGCAAGCCATACCAGGCCACCCCGGGCCAGCAGCAGGATTGGATTCGTGCCATCCTGGAGGGCGACGCGCTGTCCAAGACATCCCCGATCGTTGCAGTGGGCAGTGAGCCCGGCGAGGACTTGGGGGTTGTGTTCGGGACAGCGGTAATCGACCGCGCCTTGGACTTGAAGCTCAAGCCCCGGATGCAGGCCGCGCACAAGAGCCCTCGGGACATCGACATGATGTACCCCCCGGGGGTGTTTGTGCTCTACAACGTCGCGACGAATGCCAGCCAATTCCGCTGCGAGCAGGTGAGGGATTGGTTGACCGAGATGGATGACGTGTTTCGGGTCGTGCTCGTATCGGGAGGCGACCCCGTGTCGTTTTTCTACGACACCCTGAAGCATTCGTTCGATCAGGCTTTGTACTTCAGGGGCCAATACAATGGCGAAGTTGGTCAGCGTAGAGTCTGAATCCAGGGCTCTTGCTACAATATGTGACGGACCCGAAGATGCTCAACGCATCTGTATGGCGCTCCTGAACGAGTTTCACTTCGGGTACGAGGAGGCCAAAGAGGTTTTCGAGCGCATCGCGCTGCTAGCCAGGACAGGCAAGCCCATCCCGCCCATGAAGGTCCTGAAGCAGGACCCGGCCCTCTCCGAAAATTCCCAGCAGTTCATCACCAACGACGGGATTGAGCTGTGCGAGGACGAGACCGAAGCTCGGTCGCTCATTGATCAGCTCGAACAGTTCCGCAAGCTGCGGGTCATCTACAAGGGGACCCGTTCTGTCGTAGAGAATCTACAGGAGGCAAACAGCGAGTCGATCGGGTTGGCCCTGGGCGAGCTGGAGCGGGTCATCGTTCAAGCTCGGTCAGACTACGAGGAAACAGGGATCGTCACGTCCGGCCAGGGATCGAACGCCAAGCCGACCGTCGACCGTGTCCTGTCCCTCGACGTCCCTGATCGCATCTTAACGGGGTTCACCGAGTTCGACCGCCGGTCGGGGGGCTTCGCCCGCAAGGACCTCGTCTTGGCGGCTGCGACCACAGGTGGCGGCAAGTCGGTCATGGCTGAACAGCTTGCCATCAACAGCTACCTCAAATTCAACAAGAACGTCGCCCTGGTGTCGTTCGAGATGGATGACGATGAGCTGTACGCGAGGCTCGTGTCGAACCTGGCCCGGGTCCCGTTCAGCGAGGTGTACCTGCACAAGTTCCAGATGGGACACAGGCAGCGGTGCTACGACAGGTGGGGGGAGTTCAACCAGCATGGCGAGGACAGCGGGTGCCGGTTCTCGGTATGGGCTCCCACGGTAGAGGTCACGCCGGCCCAGGTTGGGGCTACCCTCAAGCCCGGCCATTTCGATCTCATCTTGGTTGACTACGTGGGACTCGTTGGGACGGATAACCAGGCCGCGCTCTGGGAGAACCTGGGGAGCATCACCAAGCAATTCAAATTGATGGCGAACGAGCAGGACTGCGTCGTGATCGTGTTCGCCCAGCTCGACGAGGACACCAACAAGGTCAAGTACAGCAAGGCCATGAGACACCACAGCTCCTGGGTCTGGAAGTGGGCCTACGGCGAGCAAGAAAAAGAGATGAACCAGATCACGGTCTATCAGGACAAATGCCGGCACAGCGAGCAGTTCGATTTTGACCTCCTGGCCAACTTCAAGTTCATGGCTTTCGAGGATGCCAGAACATCTTCGGCTCCGGCCGACACGTCGGCCAAAGAGGACAACGACCGTGCCCGCGATGAGAAAGAGCAGTACAAAAAGAAGCTAGAGGGCGCACCGGTTACGATAGGGAAGCCCAAGAGCAGGATCGAGCGCAGCCTGGCCTCGGTCGATGTTAATGACTTTGACCCAGAGGACGAATAGATGGCAGACACCAAAGAAATCCGCGAAGCTCTGGCCGATCTGGAGCACACCCGGTGGTCCAACTGGCAAAAGTATCTGCACTCGGAGTGCACGGCCGTGGGGGATACCCTGGTCATCCCGAAAGGTTCGGTCGAGCATTGGCGCCGGCAGATCGCCACCCCCTACGCGGACCTGACGGAGCGCGAGAAGGACAGCGACCGCAAAGAGGCCGACCAGACCATCGCGCTGCTGCGCAAGCTCGGCGTCGACCTGTGAGCTGTTGCCGTTCAAAGATGGCACGGCCGCCCCTGGTGGCGCGGCCCAGGTCGATGGCGGTTTGTGTCAACTGCCGCAAGTCTCTGACTGCCAAGATGCAGGAGGAGATCAACAGGGTCGCCAGGAACCACGCCAAGGCCGGGACCTACAGCATCACGGTCGAGGTACAGTGCGACGACTGCCGGTACGTGAACAGGATCTCGACGGCCTACACCAAGCAGTAGTCCTGTAAAAGCCCAATTGTGGAGGTTGAGACATGAACGTAAATTTCGATAGCAAGAAGATCCTGGCCGCGACCAAGTCGGCCAAAAAGATGTTTGACAAGAGCCCGCTCGGCGCCGAGAGCGAGGACGCCGAACACGAAGCTGCCCAGGACTGCCTCGTCGCGTCGAAGGACGATGGGACGGTCACCTTGGAGGCAGCCAACATGGGCCTCCACGTCAAGCTCTCGGTCCCGGCCGAGGTCGAGGAGGCAGGTCGGGTCATGGTCCCCCGGGACCGATTCTCGGACCTGAAGCTGCGTGGCAAGGCTACCCGGATCAAGTACACGTCCGGGGAGAACGCCCTGGCCTTCAAGTCGGGTTCGTTCAGTGGCAAGCTCAACGTCAACCAGGACTTCGAGGCAGTCGAGGGCCAGCGGTCCAAGATGCAGCCCAAAACGACGTTCTCGGTTCCGGCCGAGGCGCTCAAGCAGGGTATCAAGTACGTGATGTTCTCGACGGACGTCAACGACGAGGACTACCCGACGCTCCCGCTCCAGCTCACCGTCAAGGACCGCAAGCTCGTGATGGCCACCAACGACGGCTACCGGGCCGCGATGTTCCGTGCCAACGTGGTGACGGACGCCAAGATCGAGGAGTCCATTTTGCTCCCCGGCCCCTTCTTTGCGGAGATCGTCAGCTTCCTGGACTCCGACGAGACGGTCAAGTTCGGGCTCAACGAGAAGATGTTCCGGATTGTCAGCGAAGGCGTGGATGTCACCCACCCGCTCATGCAGGTCGACGAAACCAAGTTGATCGACGTCGAGAAGTACATCGAGAAGATGGAAAAAGAGCAGGCAGCCATCGAGTTCATGCTCGATCCGAAGGAAGCCCGCGAGTCGGTCCAGGAGGTCGTCTCGGTGGTCCCGAAGGACATGAACGGCAAGGCCAGGCTCGACCTAACGGTCAGCGACAAGAGCAACAAGGCCACGCTCAAGGTGATGTCGGTAGTGGGCGCTGGGGACAGCAAGTTTGCCGTGTCCAACGTGGTCATCAACGAGACCATCGGGGTAGCGGTCGACAGCAAGTTCGTGGGCGAGTTCCTGACCATGCTGGGCTCCGGTGAGACCGTGGTCAAGGTCTGGGACGGTCAGATCTTGATGAAGTCCGAGATCTGCGGAGCCATGATGATCATGCCGCAGGTCACCGATTGATGATCCAGTGGCTGGAGCTACCACTTTGGCGTATCGAGCGGCACGACGATTTGTGGGTCACCAAGGTGGACCACACGTTCGTCAAGACCGTGGTCGTCGGGGGCTATCGAGACTCGAACATTCGAGTCGAGGTCCACGCGACCGACAGCGGTAGGTTGATCGGCTACACGATCCAAGAGAAACAGAAGTCCCAGGGGCCTCTGATCGACAGAGGTACTTCGTACCTTGGCTTGTTTTATTCTGGCACGAAACGGTTACAGGAACCAAAGGGATTGGGCCGCGTAGTCTACCGTGATTCCAACGTGCGTCTTTTGTCGTTTGGGAAAAGCGTGCGGTCCCGCGACTACATGTTCGTGATGCGGGTGAGAGGGAAAGTTGATGCCTCCAAAAAAGAGTGATGAGCCCAAGGCGAGCTTCGACGAGAGACTACCCGTGTACCGAGACCACCAGCACGTCAAGCACGTTCGGGAGCAGCTCACCGAGGATCGTTTCGAGATCGACATGAGTTTGCTCAAAGAGCTGAGGCTCATGTTGAAAGCGTCCCAGAAGGACCTCCAGGTAGCTGCTTGGATGAAGCAGCTCAAGGACGCAGGAGATCTCCAATCGACGGTTCCCATGTTTGGGGCCTGCCAGCGTGACCGGTGTCGGATCGCTGAGATCATCATGTCGTTTGTGGAGATGCGTCAGGCCCTGTACAAGCTCTGGGTGATCGCCGAGGTCGCATTGGTCGAGTCATTCTCGGAGATCGCGACGGTCAAGCCAGAGAAGTACAAGGACAAGCTCCTGGCTGTGATCAATGCGGAGCTGAGCGACCGCCGATCGAACGTCGATGCCATCCTGGAGACAGCCCGGCAAGCCGACGAGACCCTGAAGGCCCTCCACTTCACCCTCAAAGAAGTGAAAGAGGTCGGGATCGCCCAGATCGAGTCTGAGAAGGCTCAGAGGTATTGAGATGGCTCGCTGCGTCGATTGCCATTGGTTCTATGCCAGGGTGACGCACGGCCGCGAGGAGCGGTCGTGTGAGGACCTTGGCGAACAAGCCAACGACAAGGCGTGCGACAGCTACGTTGAGCGTCTCCAAGACGGGCGCCCGCATCGTGGCGAGATCGACCCCGGGATACCCAACAAGTTCAATGTGGCGCGGCGTAAAGTCGAGGGCTACCCGGAGGCTGACCATCTCCCCACCGTGACCCCGACCGATATCGAGTTGCCTCCAGAGGTCCAGGAGATCGTGGAGCAGCTCGGGGCACTGTCAGATATTGGCTATCAGGACATCTTCCGTGAGATCTTGGCCGAGGGTTTCGTCCTCGAACAGGACGCCGAGCTGGCCCTCAAGACGATCCAGGCCGAGCTGCAAACCCAGGGCGCCGAGGTTGTCCTGGAGGGGATGTCGTACCAGCGGTATGCGTCTCGGCTGGCAGATCTGTGGGCTCTGCATCGGCTCATCTTGGCGATGGGCTTGGCCCCGTACCGCGAAGAAATCATGAGCACAGAAATCAACAACAGGTTCCGGCCCCCCGCGCCGAAGCCGAAACCGACGAGGATGGTCTGATGTTGATCTACCTCTCCTACCCCCTGATGGACTACGACGAGCCCCCACGGTGGGTCGAGCCATTCAAGCGGTCCCTTATGGGTCAGATGGAGAACTGGTCGTACTACGACCCAATCCTCGGGTTCTCAGGCAACATCGAGAGTGAAGCGGGCCTCGTGGGCATCCTGTCCGACCCCAAGCGGGTGAGCGCCCTCGCCGTCCAGGCCGCCGGTCATTTGCGTCTCGACCCCGATCTGTTCAAGCCCCTGTCCGAAGCTCTCCCTCGGCTCCGGGTAGCTGACTCATCCCCGACTGCCGACGTCGCGTTCAAGAACGTCTACGCGCTCCTCAGATCCAACGTGGTTGTGGCGGATCTCGACAACCCGGACCACGGAGAGAAGACCCAAGAAGTGATGTACGCTTATTTGATCGGCGTACCGGTAGTGGGCGTGGCTCAAAGGTTCATGTTTTCGCCTTACGTGGCGGAGAAGATCAGTGCGCTTGTGCGCCCTGACCCGAATGCGATCGTTAGGCAGGTCTTGGCCCATGACCACAAGACAAGCGCTATGCTGCGGTATTACGACGCTTTGCAGAATGCACAGCAGGCGCAGCAGCAAGGCCGTGGCCTCGCCGACCTCCAAGCGAAGCTGGCGGCAGCGAAAAAAGCCAGTGAAGAGGCAGATGCCTTGACCGAGGAGCAGGCTGAGGATGGCAAAGAGCCTCGCGATAGTCCAGTTCAGTGAACGGCCCGTCCAGGTCTACTTCGAGGACTTTCGGGTTTTCATACAGGGCGTCGAGGTCACCCAGCACATCACAGGCTCGGTCACGATCCAGAAGTCGAACAGGGACGGCCCCGGGACCGCCAGCTTCACCCTCGACAACGCCATGGACAAGTTCGTCATCACTGATGAGAACCTGGCCGGCAAGTGGCGGGACACGTCGGACAGGTATTCAGAGGCAGCCAAGCACGACATCTACCTGTACAAAACAGGCCAGGATGACACGACAGTCAACCGGATTGCCGAGCTGATCGACGTCTTGATGGAGCGCGAGCTGGACGTCCAGTACGCGAACCCGTGGAACGTATCCCTTGACGAGTACGTGACCAACCGTCGCCGAGCTGGGCGCCCTATTAGCGGCACGGACGTCGGCACCAGAGCAGTCAACGCTGCGACAGCGACGGCCGAGAAGCTCCCGGACGATGCCTTGAACTCCAGGGAGAATCGAGACAAAGCCAGAGACGCTTTGACGGAAGCGATGGCTGCGTCGGGGATGAGCCTTGATGACGCCGAGATAGAGGCAAAATCGATCATTTTGAAGAGGCAGCTCGAAATCATCGACGCGGGTGGGAAGCGGCCAGCCATCGACGGCCCCGCAGCGGAGCCGAACCCAGGCGGCGGCTCCCCGGAGGCCCGGGGCACATACAAATCCCCGCAGTCATTGCGCAACCCGATCGACCCCGATACCGGCCAGGCTTGTTGGCCCTTGGAGGAGCGGTCGATCATCTTCCACAAGAACGACCCGATCAGGATCTTCGTCCACAACCCTCTGACCGAGGAGGATCACTGGCTCTACGGGTTCACGGGCTACATCGACAAGTACCCGCTGACCCGGAACTACATCAACAACCATTCCACGATCCAGGTCCAGTGCTACGACATCCGAGCCCCCATGGCCAAGATGCGGATCTCGATGAACGCCACGCTGCCCCTCAAGAAAAAGGAGCCGCTGTTCCGGGATCGACAGAGCATCTTCGGGGACATGATCATCCCCCACAACTGGAACCACGCCTTCGCCTGGAAGGGGTTCGAGAACGCCCTCGCGATCTTGATCACCGGGACCAACATAGAGCGTGTGGTGGCCAAGAGCCCAGCTCGGTTTGGCATTGGAGACTTCCAGGTTGGTAAGGTCGTCACGTACCCGATCGGCAAGACAGTCGAGGAGGACATCAACGGCAACAGGACCTTGTTGGAGGCGTGGCATTCGTTGGTGATCAATGGGCCCGGTCCGATCTCCGACGATACAACACCAGCGTACACCGCGCCCCTGACTTCCAAGGATGTTGAGAAGATCGGGCGCGGCACGACCAGCGACGGGCCTTTCAGTCCAACCAGTGGGTTCGTCCACTTCCTTCTCCCGTCCGAGGGGACCAGTGCCTCCACGTTGGCCCAGGAGCAGTTCAGCGGCAAGTCGCAGGAGCGCGATTGGGTGTCTCGGTTTCAGGTCGTGACCGACTTCTGTTCGATGCTGGACTACGAGATGACGGTTGCACCCAACGGCGACATCATCTTCGAGTTTCCCATGTATGATTTCTCCCCGGAGGATTTTGGGGACTACAAGCCGGTATTCGAGGCTGATGCTCACTTGACTGAGGGTGGTTTCGAGGACGAGTCCGGGGATATTGTGACCGGCGTCTTGGTCACGGGCGGCCAACCTCGCCCGCAGGTCCAGGACGGCTACAAGGACGCGCCCCAGGGCAAGATACCTCGGAGCTTGGCCCAGTCCTCGGTGTTGGCTTCTCGGGTCGGGATGGCGGTCGAGAACCTCCAATTCCCCCTGTCTCAGAACCTCCAGCAGCTCCGCGAGTACGCCGTGTTGGAGTTCCAGAAGCGCCAAGCCCTCGTCAACACGTTCGACTCCCCGATTCCATTTCGACCGTTCATGTCGATCAACCGGCCGTTCCTGAACGTAGTCGAGCAGCGTATGGGGATCATCTCGTCGATCACTGAGGCCATGCAGCTCTTTGGTGAGTGCACTACGACCCCGAACGTCCGGTATGTCAGGACGCTTCGAGACGACGGGAAGTTCCGGTACATCACCGGGGGCGACTCGATGCCGATCAGCTACCGCAAGATCTTCCCCGGGAAGCGGAAGTCGATCGGGAACACCAAGAACACTGGGATCCGGGCGTTCCCGGAGTTCGATGGTGATCCCTCGGCGCTGGTGGACACGGACACGACCAGCAAGGTAGCCCCCGAGGCCGGGGAGACCAACGAGGGGCGCCCGCCGTCTTTCGTCGAGGAGATGCGGCCCGGGACCTACTTTGCTCTCAAGCCAGAGGCTCGCAAGGTAGTCGAGGCCCTGGCGCAGTCGTTCCACGAGGATAAGGACCGCAAGCTCTTGATCGATTCGTCCCCCATGGCCAACAGTCAGGAGTTCGCTGTCCGGGCTCGGGACCCGGAGGGTCAGCGGATCTACAGCGACGGCGACCGTCTCGTCCTGGCCCTCAAGGCCAAGGACCTTGGCTATACCTTGATTGACACTCGTCTCCGGTTCCGGTTTGAGCCCCGTCGTGCGGGCCAGCCAGATTTCATCGTGAGGGCCGAGAATGGGTAAGGACGCCTGGTTCGCCGAGCAGACCCGGATGCGGCAGCGCCGCGACGCCAAGGGTGAAAAGCTCATCGGTGGGGCGCCGTTCATCGCGCTCATCTCGGGTGCCCACGAGTCCGATGCCGAGCGGGTGATAATTCAGTACCCGGGCGGCGAGCGCAAGGTGAGGTCGCTTCATCCGTACATGGGCCGCCAGTCTTGGATCCGTGTCGGGGCGGAGTCCGGCGGTTCCGCGATTGCGGCCCAGCGTGGCGATTCACTGGAGCCCGAACTGCTCGCCTACACGAACCAGAACCCCGAGGATGGCATTGGGGTCT
>Ga0307376_10001212_pt1 | contig 28593 bp, 33 predicted proteins | sample TR2MG_FD_202536 | JGI IMG/M metagenome (GOLD analysis project Ga0307376, IMG submission 202536) | Soil microbial communities from Risofladan, Vaasa, Finland - TR-2 | ecosystem: Environmental > Terrestrial > Soil > Coastal area > Acid sulfate soil | place: Finland: Risofladan, Vaasa | collected...
ATTTTGATGTAAAGACTGCGAGCCTCGCGCGATATATGAATTTTGGAAATGAATAGCATGGCTGGAAAAAAAGTAGTTACACAAACCGCATTTTCAAAAATCGCCGGGGTTACATCCGCCTCGATTTCGAAAGCAATTCTTGCGGGTTTAGCCCCCGCGCTTGTTGGGCGCAAAATTGACGCCGGACATCCGACCGCGTTAAAATATATGGCGCGCCAAAAAGCGTTGGCGAATTTAAAAAAAGAAACGGACGCCATTGGAGACGCTCCGCGCGACATTTCAAAAGTCGAAAAGTATTTAGAGCTAACACTGCGCGAGATTTTAGAAGCATTTGGAACAGATGTGGAGTTTTTAGATTGGTTAAAGTCAGTCAAACAGTTAGAAGAAATCCGGGAGAAGCGAATTAAAAACGAGGTTACATTGGGCAATTTAATCTCACGTGATTATGTTCGAACGCATGTTTTTTCATTAATTGAAACGGCAAACGTCCGGCTGTTAAATGATTCGCCGCGCACAATAACTGCCCGTATTTTGGAAGCGAAGGAATCGGGCGAGTCACGCGAAAAAATAGAAAAGTTAGTTTGCGATTTAATCAGCGTGCAGCTGAAAGGTATTAAATTACGCGCGCGCCGGGCGCTACAGGAAAAGACATAGCATGTTTTTAGATGAAAATTTTTCGGCGGATTCACATGCGTGGTTGTCGCGAGAAATAGCCGCGTTAACTGACAAAATAAAAATGGTCTCTCCCAGCGTTTGGGCGGAAGAAAATCGTTATCTGCCTGCAAATGTCACTCCTCTCCCCGGATTTTACAGCTACGAAGTTTGCCCGTACCTGCGCGAGATTGTTGACTGTCTTGATATTCGCTCGACTGTTCGAGAGGTTACAGTTATGAAGGGGGCGCAGATAGGCGCTACTGTGGGTATCCTTGAAAATGCAATCGGATATTTTATTTCGCAGGTGAAGTCCGCGCCAATGATGTTATTAACGGCTGATGGCGAGCTGGCTAAAATACGAATGGACGGGCACATTACGATCATGATACAGCAGAGCGGCTTGGCAGGGCTTATCCAATCATCGGACGAGATGAGCCGCAATAAAACCGGCAAGACGAATGCTAAAATTGAATGGGTGGGCGGCGGATATATTTTACCGTTCGGCGCGAGGAACGCGGCTAAGTTACGCTCTAACCCGATTCAGGTGCTGCTTGAAGATGAAATCGACGGATACCCGGAGGTTGTGGGCAGGGACGGAGACCCGCTAAAACTTGCGGAAGGGCGCACCAAAGCGTACATGCAGACGCGTAAAATTTTGCGGCTATCTACCCCGCTGGTAAAAGGCACGTCTAAAATCGAACGGGCATATCTTGAGGGCGACCAGCGGCGATTTCACGTCCCTTGCAAAGCGTGTAAAAAATACCAGGAATTAAAATTTTACGGAATTAACGAGCAGACGGGGGAAGTTTGGGGGCTAACGTGGGATAAAGACGAGCGCGGCGTTTTTATCCCGGACACGGTTAGGTACGTTTGTCAATATTGCGGGCAGCGGCACAGTAACGCAGATAAGATTTGGATGTTACCGCGCGGTAAATGGGTTGCAACGGCACAGCCTACAATGCCTAATGTGCGCTCCTACCACATTAGCGCCATGTATTCCCCGGCGGCGATGTACGCGTGGAGCGATGCCGTGCGCGATTATTTGAACGCCTGGGATGTAGAAGCTTCCCGCCCTCGGGATTTGGGGCTAATGCAAGAATTTTATAATAACGTTTTGGGTAAAACTTTTGAATTGCGCGGGACTAAAATTAGGCTGGTCACGGTTTCTAACCACCGGCGCAGTTTTTATAACTATGGCGAGATCCCGAATTCGTATGCACAGGAACATTCGGGGAGTAAAATTTTAGTTTTAACCTGCGCGGTTGATGTCCATAAAGATAATTTAACTGTCGCCGTTTTCGGCTGGACGCGGGGGGCGCGTAATTATTTAATCGATTATTGGGTTTTCGAGGGAGACACAACGCAGATGGGGGACATGGCAACGTGGGGGCGACTGGCGGAGTTGATTGAGGGGGATGGATATGTGGCTGATGATGGCAGTTTATATAAAATAACTCTGACGCTAATCGATTCCGGTTACCTGCCCGACCAGGTCTACCGGTTTTGCGAGCAGTACGAATCAAGTGTTTATCCGCTCAAGGGCCGCGATTTCCCGCCGAAAAATGCCTCCCTTAAAGAATTTAGCGTTTTTTCTTCGCCGTTGGGGACGACAGTTTACGGCGTAACCGTAAATTTATATAAAGACCGAATGTCCGCAGCGCTCACCCGGGAGTGGGACGGGCAAGGGTTACAGGACGAGCGCAGTTTTAATGCGCCACGTGATATAACAGAATCGCAGTTACGAGAATTGACTGCGGAACAGAAGCGCGAAAAAATTAACCGGATGACTAAACAGCGCGAGGGGTTCGAATGGCACAGACCGGGCGGCGCAAAAAATGAATTGTGGGATTTGCTGATTTATAATGCTGCCGCGCTTGATATTGTGGCGTGGGACACTTGCCGCGGCGAGCATTTGAAATTGGATTATGTGAATTGGGTGCAATTTTGGGATTTGCTAGAAAGCAATAAATTGTTTTACAGCGAGGTATAGTATGGTAGTATACCTGGATGACAGATTTTTTAGCAGATAGAATCGCCGCGGTTGAGGCGATAATTACGAATTGCGAAGCGGCAATGTTAGCATTAACGCTCGGCGGCGCCCAATCGTATTCGTTAGATACCGGGCAGACTAAACAGACGGTGACAAAATTAGACCTCGCGAAATTGCAGGATTTGTGTAATTCTCTGTATAATCAGCGTGAAATGCTGCTTGCCCGGCGAAATGGCGGGGCGACTGTGAATGTTGGAGGCGCATGGTGAGATTTTTTGGTAAAAAACGTAAAGTCCCGGAGATAAAAGCGTCTATCATACCGAGTGGCTATTCCTACCAGATGTTTGACGGGGACAAATTCCCGGGCGGGTTCGGAGATACAAAGCTTTTCATGATGGAATATTGGACGCTGCGTGAGCGTTCGCACCAATTGTTTCGCGAGAACGTGTACGCGCGCGGATTGCTGCGGCGGCTAGTCACAAACGAAATAAACACGGGGTTAACCCCGGAAGTAATACCCAACGCAAAAATTTTAGGGATTGCAGATGAGGACGAGCTTGGCGAATGGGCGGAGGGGGTCGAGGATAGATTTTCAATCTGGGCGGACACGCCGAAGCTTTGCGATATAAACCAGCAATTCGATTTTGGACAAATTCAACGTATAGCGCGAATGGAAGCGCTTATCGCGGGCGACATTTTAGTGGTTTTAAATTTGGATTCAAAGACCGGTCTCCCCCGTGTGCAGCTTATCGGCGGCGAGAACGTCATAACGCCACCCGGGTATTTATTTAAAAGTGTTCCGCGCATTGAGTCCGGGGTTGAATTAGATAGCGCGGGTCGGCAAATAGCATTTCACGTGCAGCAGGCCGATAATACTATAATTCGAATTCCCGCATTTGGCGCGAGTTCCGGACGTAGGCTCGCGTGGCTAGTTTACGGATGTGATAAGCGGGCGAATGAAGTGCGCGGCGAGCCGTTGCTGGCAATAATTTTGCAATCGTTAAAAGAATTGGATAGGTACCGGGACGCTACGCAGCGGAAAGCCGCTATTAACGCGGTTCTTGCAATGTTCATTAAAAAAACACAAGATAAAATCGGGACGAAGCCTATTACAGCGGGCGCGGTACGTAAAACTTCCATAACAGGCGTAGACTCTGATGGGCTTTCCCGTACGTACAGAATCGCGCAACAAATCCCTGGGCTTGTGATCGAAGATTTGCAGGTTGGAGAAGAGCCGGTGGCGTTCGGTAACGCGGGGATTGACACAAATTTTGCAGAATTTGAGGCGGCGACTATAAACGCTATAGCGTGGGCAAATGAAGTGCCTCCGGAGATTTTAACGCTGGCGTTTTCAAGTAATTACTCAGCTAGCCAGGCCGCCATAAATGAATTTAAAAATTATTTAAATAAATTTCGCGCGGAATTTGGCGCAAATTTTTGCAAGCCGATTTATCAAGAGTGGCTGTTGAGCGAGGTTTTGCAGCAGCGAATTGCTGCCGCCGGTTTTTTAGAAGCGTGGCGCAACCCGCTAAAATATGATATTTTTGCCTCGTGGCTTTGGAGCGAGTGGAGCGGAGCTATAAAACCCTCGACAGACGTGCGTAAACAGGCGCAGGGGTACCAAATTATGTTGGATTTGGGGTTGATAACTCATGACCGGGCGTCAAAAGAATTGACAGGGACAAAATTTTCTCGTAATATCCGAACAATCAAGCGCGAAAATGTTGCGCTGGCGGAGGTTAGGAGTATACTATCCCCCGTCCAAGATTTGAATAATTCAGGAATGGACGAGGAGGAGGACGAAGAAAATGTCTAACACATTCATAGTTGCCCTTACTGATACCGTGTGGACGGAGGTAGCCTCCGGCTCGGTTGGTTTTATAACCAACGAGGGACAAAACAAACTTAAATATCGCGAATCGGATATTTTGCCGGTAGATACAGAGGGGCATACAATGGAAAGGGAGGTCGCAGCTTATGTGTCTTTTTCGCTAGAGAGCGGGCAAAAAGTTTATTTACGCGCGGCCACGGGAGCAACCCGGGCGGCCATAACAATAGATTAAATTATGTGGTTTTTAGAAGAAAATTTTAAGAAGAATATTGAGGCCGCAGTTAGCGATGGGTATGCGCCGACCGCGGAGCAAAAACAGGAATTCGCCGGGTATCAAGCGGCCGCGCAGGTTACAGTCACGCATTTGCGGACTGCGAGCATAAATATCGAAGGCGTGTTAACGCAAAAGCCCGATATTTTTGCCATGATTTTTGGCGGGGGTAATACAACTTACCCTGAAATTTCGGAGGCAGTTTTGAAAGCGGAGGCAAACGCGCGGGTTGATAATATCCAGCTCAATATCGATAGCCCCGGCGGCGAAGTTTCCGGGCTGTTTAAATTGCTAGAGACGTTGGACGGCATTAAAAAACCGATTACGGCCAAAGTTAGCGGCATGGCGGCTTCTGCGGCATACGCTATCGCGGTTAAGGCGGACAGAATTATTGCAGAGTCGCGCGGTTCAAGGGTTGGTAGCATTGGGACGACGGTTAGCATACCGGTGGACGTAGATACTGTGAATATTACGAGTTCTAATGCGCCGGATAAGCGGCCGGACGTTACGACAGAAGCGGGGAAAGCCGTTGTGCGTAGGGAATTGGACGCGGCGGAAGAACTTTTTATTGAAGTTGTGGCCGCAGGACGTGGGGTAACCGCGGACGCGGTTAAACAAAATTTCGGCAGGGGCGCGGTATTTTTTGCAGACGAAGCAAAAAATCGCGGTATGATTGATGAAATAGCCACTGCTACAGTGGCGGGGAGAAAAATTGTGGATTTAGAAACTTTAAAGACAGAACACCCCGGCGTATATGCCGCGGCTGTGGAGCTAGGGGTCGAAAAAGAGCGCGATCGGGTAGTGGCGCATTTGACGCTGGGCGATAAGTCCGGCGACATGCAGACTGCAATCGAAGCTATAAGCTCCGGCGCAGGTATGACTTTGGCTTTGCAAGCAAAATATATGTCAGCTGGAATAAACAACGCTGACATGGCTAAACGCGTTGCGGATAATTCAGATGTGACCGCCACTGTTGCGGCCGCTGTGAAAAGTCCGCGGGACTTGGTTTTGGAGGAGATGAACAAATTAACGGGGGTGGCAAATGGCTAATCTAGAAATTGTAAATGTCGATACCGGCAGTGTAATTTTACGTGACGCGGTACATTCGGATGGGTTGTTAACTTTTGCCGGTGCGGATACTTTTGTAGCCGGAACAATTATAGCGCGTGATAGCGTGTCGTTAAAATATGTTGTTTTTGTAAAAGGCGGCTCAACAAACGAAAATGGCATACCGAAAGCGCTTTTAACGAGCGATATTTCTGCGGCAGGCGCAGGAGACGTAGCAATTCGCGCGATGATTACCGGATTTCTTAGGAAAGAACGGCTGGTTATTGACGCCGATGGCGATGATACTAATGTTGACGCGACAGTGCGTGACCAGTTGCGTACTTACGGACTTGTAGCGCTTGACGTTCAAGAATTAAATATTTTAGATAATCAGTAGAGTAGGAGATTTAATATGAGTGACGCATTAACTTTAAAAATGCTGGAGCTATACCAGCAATCGGCACCGCCGACAATGTTTTTAACCGGGCTTTTTCAAACGCCGCCGCAGAATTTTTATAATTCCTCGGAGGTTGAGATTGATATTAGCCGCACAGATGAAGACATTTCAATTGTTGTGCAGGATTTTACTGATGGCGGCCGTGTGAATTCATTGGATTTATATACAAATAAACGTTTTAAACCGCCTATCCACAAAGAAACTTTCCCATTGAACGCCTTCGATTTGATGAACCGGCAGGCAGGCGCTACGCCTTTTGACGATATAAATTTTCAGGCGACCGCGAATTTGAAAGCCGTGCAGGCGATTGCTAAAATAAGCGAAAAAATACAGCGTTCAATCGAGCTGCAAGCCTCGCAAATTTTGCAAACTGCGGTGGTTTCTTTAAAAGACGGGGACGGAAATGTAATCTACACCCTTGATTTTAAAGGGAAAGTTTCGCATTTTACAAATGCGGCGGCCGTGTGGAGTGATACCGCAGCTACACCGCTGGCGGATTTAGAAAGTTTAGCGGAAACTATCAGAAATGATGGCTTGCAAAATCCCGACCAAATTTTAATGGGCTCGGTAGCTTTTGATAATTTTGTTAAAAATGACGATGTTCAAAAAAGATTTGATAACCGTCGGTATGAGCTGGGCACAATCGCGCCAATGGCAATGCGCGGCAATGGCGGAAATTATCGCGGGCAGGTCACAATCGGAAATTATAATATGGATATTTGGTCTTATGGCGGGCGTTATAAAGACCCCGAGACCGGGAACAAAGTGACATACATAGCCCCGGATAAAGTAATTATGCGTGCCTCCGGTGGTAGATTGGACGCCACTTTTGGCGCGATACCTACTTTTGGTAACCCGGCAGCAGGCATTTTACCATTTATGCCGCCACGTATTACCGACCAAGCGGGCGGGATGGATATTTTCACAAACGCGTGGTTAACGCCGGATCGTGAACAGCTTATTATTACAGCCGGTTCACGGCCTTTGTTAATCCCAACCGCAATCGATACGTACGGTTGCCTAACTACGGAGTAAAACTATGGTTGATAGAATAGTAACAGCACCAGCACCCGCGGAAACGACAGTAGTCGGAAAAAAATGTAAATTCCGCGTAGCGAAGGGAAAATCCATCACATCAAAGCGCGGCATTCTAAGCGCCGGGCAAACAGTTTGTGCTAAAGATTTTCCAGGCGGCGAGGAAACTTTAAAACAGCTGATTGACCGCAAACTGGTTACAAAATGAGCCTGAGACAGGTGGCGGGTGAGGATTTGATTAAAATAATCGGCGGGGGTTTTGGTTGGAACATCACCATCACTAACCCCGCCGGGATATCCGCGGCGGTGACCGGATTTGCAAACGATATCGCGCAAAGCATAGACCCGGATACTGGATTAATAGTGAGCGGCCGCATTATAACCGTAGCGCTAAGTTTGAAATCCTTAGAAGACGCGGGTTTTACCGCATTGCCGGAGGGAATATCCGAGGCTACGCAAAAACCGTGGCTTATAGATTTTGCGGACATTCGCGGAAATTTGCATAATTTTGCGGTGATAGGTTCACATCCCGACCGCGCATTGGGATTAGTAACGTGCGAGTTGGAACTTTATAATGCTTGAAAAATTGATTGACAAATTCGACGGCTTTGAAATTATCCGCGATCAAATCGCGGCGATAATTAAAACCGAATCTGTGAATCAGGAAGCGTTAGCAGTTGCGGCTGGAAAAGACCCGGAGCTTTGGAAGCTGCGAGTTTTTACAGAACGTTCAAATCCGTGGGAAGAGTGGCTAAACAACGTAACAGATAAAAGTCCGATTATTAATGTTTGGTTCGACAATTCGAATTTTAACCGCGCCGCGGGCAATGTGGTTGAACGGCAAACTTCAGACACAATATATAATATCGATTGTTTGGGTCTGGGCGTTTCAAAAGACGATGGCGGCGGGCATATCCCAGGAGACCGGGAAGCGATTTTTGTTGTCCAACGCGCGATTCGACTTGTGCGAAATATTTTAATGGCTGCTGAAAACACCTATTTGCAGTTGCGCGGGACAGTGGGCAGCCGTTGGCCGCAATCGATAGTTGCGTTCCAGCCGGAGCTAAACGGGCGGCAAGGGCAGCAGGTAGCAGGCGCAAGAATTAGGCTTGAGGTGGCGTTTAATGAATTTTCACCCCAATTTGAAGGCGCGCCCTTTGAAAGCATACTGGCGACAGTCAAACAGACAGATAGTGGCGAAATTTTAATGGAGGCAGAATATGACTTTTGACATAAATGCGCGCGCAAGCGCGGTGGCAATTGAGACTAAATTTCAAACTGCCGGGCTTGCAGGCAGATTTTTACCGCAGCGAATTGCGGTGGTTGGGCAGGGTAACACAGACGCGGTATACAGCGCAGATAAGCGGCAGGTAACCTCGGCTTTTGAAGTCGGAGGGATTTATGGTTTTGGATCACCGCTTTATTTAGCCATTGAAAAATTACTACCGGCTAATGGCGATGGTGTGGGCAGTATTCCGGTTACTGTATATCCGCTCGTAGACGATGTTTCCGGCGTTGCGGCGCTCGGGGATATTATCCCGTCCGGTGCGCAGCTTGAAATTGCGGCGTATCGGATAAGCATAAATAATATTTTATCCGCGCCTTTTGTAATCACCCCCGGGGATTTGGTGGCGGATATAGTTACTGCGATGACCACGGCTGTGAATTCTGTGCTTGGAATGCCGGTTGTAGCTACAGACAATACGACCGAAATAATTTTAACCGCGAAATGGAAAGGCGAGAGCAGCAACGATTTAAAAATAGCAGTTATTGGATCAACAACCGCCGGAACCGTTTTCGGAATTACGCAGCCAAAGGACGGGGCGGCAAACCCGGACGTACAGTCGGCGCTTGATAAAATGGGGAGCATTTGGGAGACCTTAGTTTTAAATTGCTTGAATAAAACTGACACGGTCGCGCTCGATAGATATAAAGATTTTGGCGAAGGAAGATGGCAGCCGATTGTTAAAAAGCCGTTGATTGTTTTTAGCGGCGATGTGAATTTAACTGTTGCTGCGGCGGTCGCGATACCCGAGGCGCGTAAAACCGATCGTGTAAATGCGCAGTTAGTGTCCCCCGGTTCTTTGGATTTGCCTTTTGTTGTAGCCGCGCGGCAGTTGGCGCGCATAGCAGTTGTGGCGGAAGACAACCCGCCGACCGGATATAGCGGTTTGGTTGCTGATGGGCTAACCCCCGCGGCTGATGAGGATGAGTGGGATTACACGGAGCGGGATGAAGCTATAAAAAAAGGCAGCTCAACGATAACAGTTGAAAACGGGCAGGTAGTTTGTGGAGATATTGTTACGTTTTATCATCCGGATGGCGACCCGGAACCGGCTTATCGATATGTCGTAAATATCGTAAAGTTGCAAAATATAACGTACAATATGAACCTAATTTTTACGGCTCCGGAGTGGCGCGCGTCTCCGCTCGTACCAAGTTTAATAGCCGATAATAACCCAACAGTCAACCCCAACGCCCGCTCGCCAGCTTCGGCGCGTGCGGAAATTGCGGGGCTGCTTGACTTTTTGGGCAGTTGGGCATTCATTAGTGACCCCGCGGACAGCAAGAAAAAAACCGTGGCGCAGATAGACGAATTCAACCCCAATCGTCTAGACATAAAATTATTTATAAAACTTTCGGGCAACACGCGAATAATCGCGATTATAGAAAACTTTAGCTTTTTCTTTGGAGGTGCGTAATGGCAGCAATAGGCGGCTCAATTCAGGTAGTGACTTTAAAAGGCAGACCCTTTGCAGTAGCAGCGGACGCGGGCGCTAACCGCAAACTTGGTGGTTTTGAAAATGCTACTGAACCGAATGGCAACGGGACTTCGCGGCTCATAAAAAATAATATGGGCTGGAAAATTGACGGGTTGTCGTTAGAAATTGACGACACCCGTGACGATCAAGAATTTTTACAAGGGCTGGCGGATTTAAACAGTTTTTTTACGTGTCTAATAATTTTTGTTTCTGGCGCGCAGTACGAAGGCCAGGGGCAGATTACGGGCGAGATATTATTTGCGAATACCAACGCCACCGCGCCTATTGAGTTAAGCGGCACAGGCAGACTTACTAAACAATAAGAGGATTTATTTATGGCTGATAAAATAAATTTCGAAATGGCGACCGCCGAATTCGAGCGGTTTGCAGAAACGATGTGCATTGATATTGACGTTTCTCGCATGAAAGACGAAGACCGCGAGGATTTTGAGGGGTATAAAAAAACTGTTGTGGACGCGATTTGTCGCGGTTCGCTAGTAATAAATGACAGAGGTGAGCCAGTTTACACGCCGCAACGCAGCGAAAATAACAGCCCGTTAGTTTTTAAAGAATTAACCGGCGCAAATCTGGCGGCTGGTGATAAACTCGGAAAAGGGCGCGAGCACTCAAAGCTTTTTGAAACAATGGGCTCAATGACTGAAACCCATGCTGGCCGTTTTAGCAAAATGGTGATGAGCGATTTAAAAGTGTGCCAAGCAATTATAGTACTTTTTTTGGCATAACCGCCGCGCTGTTGGTGCGGCACGGCGAGGACGAAGCGTTACCCGGAGGGAATTATTTTTACGATGTGCACCATGAAATGCTGCTGCAGGTGTGCATGGAATATCCGGGAATAGGCGATTTTAGGCGTTTGACGGCTTCCGAGATTCGCTTTTTTTATAATGGATTGCGAAAAACGCTGCACGAAGCGACTAGGCCGCGGGGGTAGAGATGGCGACAAAATATGCGATTTCAACGATTTTTGAGGCTGCGGACAAATTTACAGCCCCCATTGGAAAAATGCAGAAAAAAATCGGCTCCTTTACGCGCGGCATGGAGCGCGGCTTGCGGCGGGTCAATAATTCAATTTCTAGATTAACTAAAAAAATGGGCGTTGGTTTCAAACGCGGCGCTATTGTTTTAGCCGCGGCGGTCACTGGCGTAAGTTTAGCCATAAAAAAAGTAGCCGATCGTGCGGACGCACTGGCAAAACAGGCGCGAATTATAGATATGCCGATTGAAATGCTGCAAGAATACCAGTTTGTAGCGGAGCAAAGCGGCATTTCCTCGGACTCTCTTACAAAATCCCTCGGAATTTTAGATAAACAAATTGGGCAGGCTAAAACCGGCACGGGTACGCTTGTCACAATGCTAAAAAAATCAAACCCCGCGTTGCTCAAGCAGCTAACTGCTACAAAAAATACTGGGCAAGCATTTGAGCTAATGAACAAAGCCATCCACGACACTAAAAATCCTATAGACCGCGCTGCGCTTGCGTTTGCAGCGTATGGTAGACAGGGCTTGGCGATGGTAAACATGGCAAATCTAAGCACAAAAGAATTAAAAAAATTGCGTGAAGAAGCGCGCCGTAACGGAATTATTACAGAAAAACAGGCGGAAGCGGCGGAAGCGTTTAACGACCAGCTAAACAGCCTGAAACACACAATGCAAGGGGTTTTGCAAGACGCAATTTTGCCCCTAATGGAGCCGCTAAAAATATATTTGAAAAATATTCAGGATTGGATTTTATTGAATAAAAAATTGATCGGGCAGCGCGTTAAAGATTTTATTTTGGGCGTTGGAAAGGCGATTAAATTTTTAATAGACCACGGGAAAACTATAGCCATTGTGGCTGCTGGGCTGCTGGGGCTGCTGGTGGTGTTGAGGACGTTTATTGTAGTTATGACCGCTGTAAATTTAGTGCTATCTATGAACCCGCTCGGAGCGGTGGCTATAGCGGTTGCCGCGCTAACAGTGGGAGTTATAGCGCTTGTCGGCTGGTGGCGCAAAATGTCTGATGAGGTTGATAAAACTAGCGCTAAAATGACAAAAACACAGCGGGCGGCTGCGAAAGCCTTGCCCATAGCGGCTATGCTAAACCCGTTTTTAGGTTGGGGGGTCAATTTTGGCGGGAACGGAACTGCGGCGGCCGCTGGAGCTGCGCAACCGCAGCCAATAGCGCCGTCCACGCGGATGGCGGCGGCAATCACTGAGCACCGGTCGTTCAAATCTGCCGAGGTTACAATTCGGGATGAAACTAACCGCGCAGTTTTAACCGGCGGCACGCTTGGCGATGGCGTAAAACTTAAAAAATCGGGGGAATTTTAATGGCGTGGGAAAGGCGCGTAAAGCAAGCGGCGTATATCTCCCCGCTGGGTTTCCGTACAGTTTTTAATTTTGAAGACGTTTCAAAAGAATTCGATAAAAAAACAATTGCTTTTGATTTTCCGGCGGCAAATGGCACTTATGTTCAAGACCTCGGCCGCTCTGGTCGCAGGTATCCAATGCGCGCAATTTTTTGGGGCGATAATTACGACCGCGAAGCGTTGGCGTTCGAAGCGCAATTGCGCGAGCGCGGCATTGGCAGGCTTGAACACCCGATTTATGGAACAGTAAATGTCATCCCTTTCGGGACAATTGTGCGGCGGGATGGATTAAAAACACAGGCTAATCAGGCCGTGATTGAAGTGACTTTTTGGGAAACAATTTGGGAAATTTACGCAGGTGCGATTACAGACCTGCTCGACAAAGTTTTTGGCGCGATTGATTTTTATAATGCCGCCGCCTCCGGGCAGTTAAATTTTGAAATTGTTTTAGACACGATTGTTGAAAGCACTGCGTTTAAAGGTTTTTACAATCGTCTTGTTTCCGGAGTAGTTAGCCAGCTCGGCGGAATGGTTAGCGGAAGTCCCGCGGTTGCGGGGCAATTTGGCGCAGTCGCGCGCAGTATGCAAAGCGATTTACAAAGCGCGGAAATTCCAATCGTTGACGCGCTGGGCGCGCAGACCAATATTTTAATACAGTTGCCCGCGAAAGCCGCGGCGGTCGGCATTAAAACCCGGCTTGATACTTACGACACTTTTTTGAACAGTTTGACTGTAGACTCTACTATAATGCAAGCCGGATTTGACGCGCGAAAAGATAATAATTTTCATAGCCGCGATATTTACGCGGCCGGATGTGTGAGTGGGATGGTTGCCTCCGTTTTAAACAATATTTTTTCTTTCAAACCCGAAGCGATTTCCGCCGCCGAGGCAATCCTAACGGCATTTGACACGTGGACGATTTGGCGCGAAAAAAACTATGAAATTCTTAAAAAAGATGATGTTGGGGGCGCGTATGCCGCGCTGCAAGAGGCTGTTGCGCTTGCCGCGGGATATTTGATTGAAATTTCATTCGCACTACAAACCGAAAAAATTATCACTCTCACGCGCGCGCGCGGGTTGGTAGAACTTGCCGGCGAATTGTATGGCGAAATAGACGCCAAACTGGATTTTTTTATAAAAACTAATGAGTTGACCGGCTCTGAAATTTTAGAAATTCCGCGGGGGCGCAGAATTGTCTACTACATATAAAATTTTAAAGGGCGATACCCTAGCCCTGATTTCTAAGAAAAATTTTGGAACGGAAATACACGCGCAACATATAGCCCGCGCTAATCCCGGGCTAGGCGCGGTTTTAATCCCGGGGACAAATATTGTAATTCCGCGCTTGCCAAATTATCCGGGCGACCTGCCGCAAATTCTGGGAATTTCCGGGCAAAATGACGTTACAATTGAAATCGACGAAAAAAGATTTGAATTTTGGACACAATTACGCATAAAACGCTCGATCGACAGTTTGGACGCGATTTCTTTTACCGCCCCCTTTGAGCCGAACGCGCCGGGCTACCGCGAAACTTTTAGGCCATATGCGTATAAACCGCTGCGCGTTTATGTTGGAATAACGCCGCTGCTAACCGGAACGGCAATTTCAATGCATCCGAGTAGCGCAAACAACGGCGATATTATAACTGTTTCGGGATATTCATTGCCCGGGGTTTTGCAAGATTGTACCGCGCCCGCCAGCTCTTTCCCGTTAGAATTTTCCGGCATAACGTTAAAAGACATAGCCCGCGCAGTAGCCGCGCCCTTTGGGCTCACTGTGGATTTTGCTGATGAACCGGGGGACAAATTCGATCAAATCGCGATGAAACCGACAGACCGGGTTTTTGATTTTTTAGCTGATTTAGCACGCCAGCGCAATTTAATTATTTCAAGCACAGAAAACGGGGAGCTGCGATTTTGGCGTTCAAAACCGGCGGGAAACCCGGTCGCAACACTGGAACACGGAAAATCCCCGGTCATGTCAATTGACCCGAATTTTAATGAGCAAGAATATTATAGTCATATAACCGGGATTTCATTTGTAGCAACCGGAGTGCCGGGGGCGCAATACACAGATAAAAACCCATATTTACCGGGAACCGTGCGTCCCTTTACGTTTGGAGCGTCTGATACCGATAATATCGATATTAAAACGGCCGTTAATGCAAAAATCGGGCGCATGTTTACCAACGCCATATCATATCGCGTTGAAGTCGCCAGTTGGCGCGACACCGGTGGTGCGCTGTGGCAGCCAAATACAACTATAAACATATACGCCCCGCCGGTTTTTGTGTATAATAAATATAATTTTATTTTACGTTCAGTCGAATTTTTACGCGACCGCGATAGCGAATCGGCAATTTTAGAATTAGTGCCGCCGGGCGGTTTCGAGGGTAAAATTCCGGAGGTTTTGCCATGGGGTTTTTAGCTAAAATATTAAATTTTAAAGATAAAAAGATAAAAATAGATTCAGGCGGCGGTAACGTGATAACCGCCGAGCATTATGCTCCGGCGGGAGACGATTCGCAGCCATTGTCTATCGATACCGCCGCCGCTGTATTTACCGCCCGCAAAGGCTCTGCGGTTGTGGTTGGATATAATGACAATGTGAACTCGCCTAAAGCCGAAGCCGGGGAAAAAAGAATTTACAGTCGAGACGCGGGCAGCGGGGAATGGAAAACCGAAATTTGGGGAAAAAATGACGGCACGATTTCATTAAAAAATGGCGCGTGTGAATTTGAATTAAAACCCACGGGCGCAATTCGCGGCAGTAATAATCTCGGATATTTTGAACTAACTGCGGCGGGCGTTTTTGTCATAAACGGGATAGATTTTGCAACACATGTTCACGGTGGGGTGACTTCGGGGACGGAGATTACCGGTCCGGCGGAGGGGCCATGAGTGACGTTTTTTTATTTCAAACTGTAAACGAAGGGGATGTTGTTTTTGAAAACGGGGATTTACGCATGAGTACTGGCTTACAAACTGTTGTGTACCTGTCACTTTTCGGCGGTAATTCCGATGATAGCGGGCAGGACGTTACTACATTTGATTGGTGGGGTAATTATGGGGAAACTGATACCGCGCGTCAATACCGGAGCGAAACACAGTATATCTTACGTAATACCTCGCCGTTGACTTCGGCGGATTTATTGCGCGTTGAGGACGCTGCAAAAAGAGATTTGCAGTGGTTAATTGACGATGGCGAGGTGACCGAGATTGCCGCAGAGGCTAGTGTCCCAACAGTTAACACGCTTCGGCTTGAAATTCAACTTGACGGGGTGAAATTGGTTTTTTTGGAGGGCATAAATGGCTAACCGCGCGCCGACAACTGGGCAAATCGCACAAAATATTTTAGCAAGTTTTAAAGAAAAATTTGGGCAAACGATTTCGGTTTTATCCAAGTCTTTTTTAGCAGTCACCGCGAAAGTCATGGCTGGCGTGTATGTTACGCTTTATAAATACGCCGGATTTTTGGGGCAGCAGATGTTTATTCGCTATGCTTCCGCCAAAGAAACCGAAATCAACGGCGTAATTTTAACCCCTCTTATAGAAATCGGCAGGCAAATGGGCGTTAGTCCCCCCGCGCTTGCACTCCCAGCGGAGCTGGATATAATAATTACAGTCACAAAGCAAACCGGCTATATTGCAGCGGGGGCGCAACTCTTAGGTGATAGCAACGGCGTTACATACATCACAATCGGGTCAATAAACCTGGACGCGCCACTTGTTTTTGGTCAAATCCTGGCCGTTGGTGATCAATCTGGAGGAAATGGCGCGGGAATTATTGGCAATTTAGATATTGGGGCAAAAGTATCATTTATTAGCCCACTTGCGAATGTGGGGCAACAAACGGAGGTTGTCTCCACAATTCAACAGGGGGTAGACGCCGAAGATATTGACACAGAATACCGCCAGCGGGTGCTTGACAGGCGGCAAAAGCCCCCCCAGGGCGGCGCGTACGCGGATTATTTGCTGTGGGGCGAAGAGATTAACGGCATTATAAATATTTATCCCTACACCGGTTTGCCCGGCGTGGTGGATGTTTATGCAGAGGCTACAGTCGCCAGCTCCGGTAGCGCGGACGGAATACCAACGCCCGCGCAGCTTAACGCTGTTTATAATTCAATCCAACGAAATAATGATACCGAGCTTCCAAATCGCCGCCCGGTGGGGGCATTTGTGAATGTGCGCCCCATTTTTAGAATTGCATTTGACATAAAGATTTTTGATTTAGATGTTGATAACAGCGGTATCGTAAAAGAAGCCATCGAAGCTGCATTAGTCCAATATTTTTTAAGCCGTGAGCCTTTTATAACCGGGCTTTCACTGCTGCCGCGCGAGGATAGGATAACCTATGCGGCAGTGGGCGGCATAGTTGAAGAGGTGGTAAGCTCGTTCAACGGCGTTTTTGGCGCCGTAGAACTTATCTTAAGTGGGACAATTATACCCATTTATAGCCTCGATGAGGGACAAAAAGCGAAATTAGGCGAGGCGATATTTATATAATGTTTTTACGATTATTTAAATACCTGCTCCCCCGCGCCCGCGCGTGGAGCCTCACAGCGGCTAAACCCTTGCGTAAATTTTGGGAAGCGTTAACGATCCTGGGCGCGAATTTTAAAATTTTTGCGGATACGATAGTTTATGATGATTATTTTGCACAAAAAACAACCGTCTTAGACGAGTGGTGGGCAGAATACGGGCTGTTACCCGTGCCCAGCTTGACCGAACAACAACAGCGCGACAGATTAGCCGCTGCGTGGGCGGAATATGGGGGTCAGTCCCCACAATACATACAAGATAAGCTTCAGCAAGCGGGGTTTGATGTTTATGTGCACGAGTGGTGGCTTCCGGGGTATTCAATTTTATGCGGCGAACCACTGGCGCAATGCGGCGAACCACTGGCGCAATGCGGGCAATTCGGGGTAGATATACATTTTACAACCCCAACTGTAAAAAACCCGCTCGACTATCTGCGGCAAACATATTTAGCAAAAGGTGGGGTTTTAATTCAATGTGGGGGATTATTAGCGCAGTGTGGCGAACCGCTAGCGCAATGCGGGCAGCAAATAGAAAAAATCGAATATCCGCTTGTTAATAAAATTCCACAGTCTATAATAAATTATACGATTTTATGTGGCGAGCCGCTGGCGCAATGCGGCGAACCGCTGGCGTTGTGCGGGGAATTCGACCGGATAATAAACACAGAACGCGATTACACTATTCCAAGCGACCCGATTTTTTGGCCGTATTTTACCTACATCGGCGGCAAAATTTTTCCGCAGGACGCGCTTGTGCCGCGGGCGCGGAAAAGCGAATTTGAAACGTTGTGTTTAAAGGTATGCCCCGCGCACCAATGGCTCGGGATGTTAATAAAATATATCTGATAGGAGATAAAAAATGGCGATTAAACCAGAAGATAGATATCCCGGGCAAATAAACCCGGGCGATACTGATTACCCGTATGGTTCTGCAAAAAATGTAGCTTCCCCGGGTTCCGGGGATGGAACCCCACTTAAAGATGATTGGGTAAATGACGACTGGGGGTTTAAGCAAAAATTATTAAAACAGGCGGGTATAATTCCTACAGATAATGTCGATACTGTGCCGGTTTCTCAATATTTTGAAGCGCTTGGAAAAATCGCGCGGGCGGATATTGAGCCAGTAATCATTAAACACGATTTAGTAACTCCGGCGAGTAAAATCGTGCTAGAGCCGGGCGTGGCGTGGGATAGCACGCGCGCGCAGATTTTAGCTCTGGACACAGCTTTAACTAAAGATTTAGCCGCGCCATGGGTCGTGGGCAACGGCAACGGCGGCCGGGCCGGCGCATTAACCGCCGATACTTGGTACCACGTTTTTTTAATAAAACACGCGAATGGCACAGTAGACGCGGGTTTTGACACATCGATAACCGCTTCCAATCTGTTGACCGCGAGTACCTATGACTACTACCGCCGTGTCGGTTCGATATACTATGAGACCGCGGCGATACGTTTGTTTGTGCAAATTGGAAGAGATTTTTTGTGGGATTCACCGCATTCGGACACTAACGCTGTACCAGTGGTCTACACTCCGGTGACGCTACTAACACCCCCGGGGGTATCGGTTACAGCAAAAATTGCGCTGGAATTTTTATCTTCAGGAGTGGGGTTTTCGAGCGTAGGTTTAAAAAGTCCGCTACAAACGAACGGGGCGATTTCTACATATGCCCCAGTCAGCGAGCATGGGGCGGCGCTAGAGGATATAATTACCGATGTTTTTTCTGCAATTGAATACAAATATTTTAATTCTGAGCCCACATATATAGATATAAATACGCTGGGCTGGAGGGAATTTGTATAATTTTTTCATACCAACCCCCAATATTCACTAATCATCCGGCGACTTGTGCGCGAGTATAAGCCGCCGCGATTTCTGAGGGTCCCCGTAAATTCAGGTCAGCATGCCCCACTTTTATAAATAATTTTGGCTTGCCGCCATCCGGCATAACTATCGAAGAAACGCGCCCCTCGGGTAATCCCGCGTGCCAATCGTAGCCTAGTGACCACATAATTTCCCGCCGCCGATTTGAAGCTATCTGCCGCCGTGTGGCTTTTATCAGCTCGCCGAGCGCGATTGAAGACACCCACCCACCGCGGAATCCAGGGCGGCCTTCGCCGATTGCTTCTAAAATTTCTTGCTCAACCATGCCTAAAGTCAAATCGATAGCGGCCTGTGTGGTTGATGTGTCCGGCGCGCGGTGGCAGCCGTTCGCAGGATTAAATTCGTGTGGGATTTTATATTCTGCTAAAAAATTATGCACGATTGCATAACCATCGCCACGCAACCATTCGTACAATCGCGGGAAATAATCACCGCCCAAACCATCCCGAATTAAATCTCCCGCTTCCTGCTGTGCGCAGTAAAACACGCAAAACCGCCTGTCGTTGCGGGTTTTGCGGAGGGCGTCCCGGTGATTTGAGTTTATAATAAAATTTGCGCAGATGTCGGATGTGATTTGGTCAACGCCTTTTGCCTGAATTTCAATCCCGTCCCCGCCCGTGATCATGGGCTTTAGCGTCTCGATAATTGCGCCCCGGTCTTCCGGAATGTAAATATCCTCGACCCCTACAAATAATTTATTGAGCAACCAAGCGTTAAATTTGTTATCTAAATCCGAAGATTTTGGAAAATGCACATATTTTCTGCCGATTGCCGCCGCAACGCAGCGCGTAAAAAGCGTTTTGCCGTTCCCCTCCACGCCCTGAATAAGCGGCGCCCACTGGAATTTTACTCCTATGTGCTGCACGCACGCGGACATATATGCTAGCAGTATCCCGCGGTCGCGCTCATCCGGTAAAATCGTTCGCAGATGAGCCAAAAATGGCGCCGGATTTCCGGCAGTGCGCGGGGTTAAAATCGGGACGTAAGTATTCACGAGTTGCCGCCCGTTCTCTGCGATAACCGCGCCGGCGGGTGTTTTCGGGCGGAAGCATTGCGTTTGTGCGCGTGGGTGGCGAATGGCTTGCGATTCAGTGAACGCTTGCCATGCGTTAGTCGTGGTTTTCGCGTTCATGCTGTCGAGCGCAAAAATATAACCGCCATAAACGGCTTTAAATTGCTCCGGCTTCAGCAGGTCGCCCGCCGGGATAAAAGCGCGGTGAATGTCCTGAATATATACACATCCCTTAAAATGCCCCACCTGCTGCGCGGGGCTTAAGAATTGCATGCCCGCCCGGAGCTGCGCGTCTGCTGCGGCTTCTGGGATGGGCGCGGTTAATGTTTTGTATGTTTCTTCTTGCCGTTCGATTGCGTGTGCTATAGTGCGCGCTAAATAATCCGCGCGCGCCCACTTTTCACGCACAAGCGCAGACTGGCGCATTATGCGCTCGATTTGCCCCGGATTTTTATTAGTCCAAAATGCCAAGTGCTGCGCCAGTGCTGCGTCTGCGGAGGAATAGTCATATTCCCTAGCCTCATCGCCCGCCGGGTATTTTACTGCCAGCGCAGCTTCATCGCGCTCCCACAGCGCTCTAAAATTATTTTGTGTTTTAAAAGGATTTTTTGCTGAGAGCGCTTTTTTTATAATTTCATCGTCTGCGAGTTCCTCACCTGCTGCCCCCGGCGGCAGCGGTCGCGCCGGGGATTTTTTAAAAAACTTTTCGATTATTTCCAGCAGCGCAGGTGTGCAATCTGTCGCGCTATCACCCACAGCCCCGGCGGCAGTAAGCGCTACATAACGCTTATCTGTGTATAGCTCTAGCCCGTGCGCCGAATTTTTATTTGTATGCACCGGGAGTTCCCCGGAATATGCGCCGATTATATGGAACCCGCGGCCGCCGGTAGACACCTCTACATATGCGCCCTTAAACTGCGCTACCAGCTCATGCGCGAGTGGCGACCACTGCCCCCCTGTAATAGCCGCGTTATCAATATCTAAAAAAAATAACGGGTCGTTTTCTGTAAAAACAAACCCTATGCCCCAATCGGAATTTAACGCTGCCGCGGTTTCCACTGTGCCGCGGTCTGCCCAAATGCCCGCGTCCAGCGGGTTTGCAGTCACCCCAGTGCGATAATCGACCGGGATTTTACCCCGGCGGCAAATATATTGATTATACCGCTGCAAGAATTCTCTCCCGCAGCGTAGGGGATACCTCTGCCAGCGCGGGGTCGTGGCGCAGCAAACCTTGCGCTAAGATAACGTAATTTTCCGTTTTAAGCGCTTCTTTTAAAATGTCGCGCCGGACGTCGTCCATGCTGCCGCAGTAGTAAGACACTGCCGAATCTGAAATTTTAGCCTCCCGCGCGATCTGCACACGTGTGAGCTCAGTGTAGTAGCCCTTTTCCGCCAGCCGCGTTGCCGCGGCGATAATTGCATTTTTCATAAAAATCTCCAAAAATCTTAATAATATAAAAAATTGCGGGCGTTGTCAACAACAGATATACACCCCCCGCACGTACGGGGGGTGTCCGGTTATTATTCTGCTAGATAAGCTTCCCAGTCTGCGCGCACGTACTCTTCGACATCTTCGCCCCAAACCCACAAATCATCTTCCCCGCCAAAATCTAAATCTTTTGCCCCGTCTTCATCAGCCCAATCTTTTTGTTCTTCAGTGAGCGCAATGCCGTTTATGAGATATACGCCGCCTGCGATTTCAGGGCATTTGCCAGCTAAAGCCTCGCTCTCTATCTCATCTAAAAAAGCCGCTATTTTTGTTGTCATTTTCGCTCTCCTTAAAAATTATTATTGACGCTACAGTTTAATAATAGCGCATTTTGTCGCTCTTGTCAACAATTATTTTCGTTTATTTTCGCTAAAAAATCCACCAGCGGCTCACAGTGCCACTTTTCAGCTAGTAATATATCTGAAATTCTGTTTCTTTTAGAAAAATGCTCGCAATGCCCCGGATTTTCCTCACGCTCTTTCCACCACGCCGCCGTCCGAGCTTCTAAAAGAGTGCCGATTTCGATGCCATTTGGATTGTCAAGCGGATAAAAGTAGTATAACCTGTTGATTTTATTCATATTAGCACGCCCTCACATACTCGCATATCTCTTCCCACTGTAACTTTGTGAGCATGCCGTGGCTTTTGATGTCTATGCTCTCATCAGTAGCGTCATAGAAAAAAACGGTGTTATTAAGCTCGTAAGTCTCGGTTTTGTTAAGGTCGGCAAAAAAGATGCCTGGCAAGTTACGACCTTCAAAGTACACGCGGGCATGTTTTTCGGTAGCCCATGCTTTTCCTTCTACTTTTTCAATAATATTTTGCGCGGTTTTATCGGCTGCGATAAGAGCAAACATTTCTTCTTTTTTGGCTTCAATTTGTGCGTCTGCGGCGGCTTTTTCAGCTCTGCGCGCTGCGTTTTCGATGTTCTGGGCTGCAATCTCTTCTGCGCTGCGATTCGGGTTTAAGTTTGTTGGTGCTCTCATTTTCGTTCTCCTTAAAAAGTGTTTATATCAACGTTACAATTTTATTATAGCACATTAGTTGCTCTTGTCAACAATTATTTTCAATTTTTTTGCATTATTTATGAAAAAACCTTGCCCGCCTTTGCCGGTAACGATTTCAAGAAATTTTAATTGCGCCATTTCTCTTTTATTTCCCGAAAAAACCCATTTTTCGCCTTTTATTTCTACTGCTAAAAACTGCCCGCCGGGCGCAATTCCTATCAAATCCGAGGACTTTATCGCGGCGTTTACTGCCGCGCTGTCGTTCGCCAGTCCAAATCTTACGAAACGCCCGTCTTCTGTGCGTACTGCGCCCGTGTTATTACGCCACAACGGAATCCCGAGCCGCGCCGCTTCCAGCCGAACCTCGTTTAAAACCGCCATTTCCCCCTTGCCCGCCGCGGGTTGCGGCGGGTTACGGGGATATATGCCAAAAATCTCTTGCAGCTCAATAATCGCTGCTGGCGGTATGTTCCAGCGTTTAGACCAAATATTTAAATCCACAGTGTATCGGCTAGATTTTTTTAATAATTCCGGTTCGGTAAAAAAGTTTTGCTGTTTCCAGCTTTTTGAAATCATATGCGCTGACTAGGTTACGGATGAATTTTTTTGTGCGGCAGTGCAGCATATATGCGTATGGATACGCGCGCGAAGGGGATCGAACACTGCTCATGTGTGCATAAAAAATATCCTCAGGATACCAGCGCCCAGCGTTATCAAATGTTCCCGCCGGGTTTACCTCTCGATTTTTTGCTAGCAAAAATAATGCGTTTGTTATCTGCGTTTTTTTATCTAGTGTTTTCATCTGCGTTCTCCTTAAAAATTATTATCACGTTACAATTTTATTATAGCACGTTAGTTGCTCTTGTCAACAACTATTTTCAATTATTTTCATTAATTCCGCCGCAGCCCGCGCCCCGAGCGTCTGCGCGGATAAAACATCAACGCCGAATTTAAAATAAAATATTCTGTGCCCTTCATCATCTGAACGCCCCGCTGCGCGGTTGTGTCCGCCCCACAGCGCAATAGCGGCGCGTAATTCCCGCTGCGCGCGCTGTTTCTCACGGTGTCGTTTTACCGCTGCTAAAATTCCAATTTGCGGGCAATGGCGGGCGCGTAACTGCGCAGCAATCGTTTCTTCTGAGAAGTCCACGGCTTCAATGTCTGTGCGCATGCGTGCGAGCGTGACTTCGTCTAGCTCGATGAGCGAACCGTCCACATACTCCGGCGTACTTCGTGCGCGCGGCGGTTCGTAATGCCCACAGTACGGACATTCGCGCAGATACCTTATATAAACTGCCGTACAATTCGCACACACGCGCACGGGGATTATATTCGGATCGCGCGTGGATTTGCGCTTATCTAACGGCGAGAGTGACCACACGCGCGGCGCGTCCGGCAGCCCGTGGCGCAAGACATTCCCGGCATGGTCGATGATTAGCGCGTGTTTTTTTCCGGGCATTGGACGCAAGGCTCTCCCGAACTGCTGCGCGTACAATCCGAAAGATTGTGTAGGACGCGCCATGCTCACGACCTCAAGCGCAGGCAGATCAAATCCCTCACCGAAGAGGTCGACATTTACGAGCTGCATAATCTCACGATTTTTAAAGCGGCGTAAAATCTCAATTCGCAGCCGGTCGGGCGTTGTAGCGCATATCATCTCTGCCGGTACGCCCTCCGCATTAAATTTCGCCGCGGTTTCAGCGGCCGTTTGCACATCTGTGACGAACGTAATGCCCAGTTTACCCGCGGCTAATCTCTTATAATGTTGTACTACATCGCCCACAAGGTGCGATTTGCGGACGACATTAACCAGCCCCGTGTGGCTGTATTCCCCGCTGGCAGTGGTATTCACGCCATCCAATTTCAAATCTGAGGGGGGCGCGAAAATTTTATAATCAGTTAAAAACCCGGCGTTTATAAGCTCGCGCATATTCTCGCCGATTACCAGCGCGTGCATTACGCCATGCGCCGCTATTCCAAGCCCTGCGCCATCTGTACGCCCCGGCGTTGCTGTAACGCCCAGCCCGCGCGCATTCGGGAACATCGACACCGCTTTACCCCATTTGTTGCTTTTTAGCAGATGATGAGCTTCATCTATAACCCAAAGCTGCACCCGCGGCAGCCAGCCTGCCAGCTCGATTTTTCGGCGTATTAGCGTATCTACACCGGCTACAGCGCAGGCGGCGCGCGGGTCAAAAAATGCCCGCCCGAATTCTGCGACATGCAGCCCAATTATTTCGCGCCGGACGCTGCCGGGCGCGATTATATTGTGCCGAATGCCGCTGCGGGCAAGGGTTAGCGACATTTGACCGACCAGCTCGCGGCGGTGCGCGATTACGCAAGTCGGAGTGTTCATCTCTGCCACGATTTCCGAAAAAATAACAGTTTTCCCCGCGCCGGTTGGCAAAGCGGCGATGACATTGCGATTGCCGGCATTCCAGCTTTCATAAATGCGCCGTTTTAAATTTTTTTGATATTCTCTTAAAATTGTTGTTGACATACGCAACATTTTAGATTACGCTTGTTTTTGTGTCAAATAAAAAATGGAGAAAATTATGAAATATAAAGTTGAAATCCCCGCAATCACGCTAACAGTGCGGATGTGCGAAGAAGCAGCAGCGCCGCAGGCGCCGGCGACTTGGGAGATGACGTTGGAACCGCCGGCGAAGCCGAAGCGTAAGTCTAAAAAAACCCCCGCACCCGCGCCTGCGGAAACGGCAGAACCGGTAACCCCCGCGGCAGCGGCTGAAAATCTCGCGGAACTTATGGTACAAATTACTCCGCTTGTCGCTAATAAAAAGATTACGATCGAAAAGATACAAGAAATTGTTGCTAGTTTTGGCGTTGGCAGCCTGCCAGCACTCGGTATCCGCCCCGATTTAATTCCAGAAATTTCGGCGAAAATCGCGGAGGTGTGCAGTGAGTAAGCATTCCGCGATTTCGCCCTCGTCCGCTGGGCAGTGGGTGCAATGCCCGGCTTCGGTGAAATTTCAGCAGGATTTTCCGCGCGAAACTGACCCTATCGCCGCGCGCGAGGGGTCGGCGGCGCATTGGCTCGCTGCGAGAGCGCTGCAGGGCGCAGATTGCAGCGGGTTGACTGTTGCAGATAACGGCATTGAAATTACTGACGAAATGCACGCGGCGGTTCGAGCATACTGCGATGACGTGGAGCGGGTAGCGGGTGTTATACACGTTGAGCAGCGCATATCTTGTCCAAAAATTCACGCGGAGGCATACGGGACTTGCGATTGCTACAGCGTGGTTGGTAACCGGCTAACCGTGTGGGATTTTAAATTTGGGATTTTGCCGGTTTCTGCGCATTTAAATTATCAGCTGCTCATGTACGCGAGCGGAATTTTATCTAATATATCGGATAAAAACATCACAGAAATCGACCTACGAATAATCCAACCGCGCGCGTATAACCGCGCTGAGTGTGGCTTTACGCACTGGCTGCTAGATGTTACAGAGCTGCCAAAATTCGAAGCGATTTTACATGTCGCCGCCGCAGCTGCGTTGAATGACGCGCCGCCGGCGGAAACTGGCGGCCATTGCCGCTATTGCCGCGCCCGGCACGCCTGCCCGGCATTACGGATTGAAACCGCAAAATGGGCAGAAGCTGCGCGGGAATATTCTTCTCCGCAGGAATTGCCGCCGCCTGCGCTTGGTTTTGAATTGGAATATTTGCAGGAAGCGGCGGAAATTATAAAATACCGGCTGGAAGCACTAGAGGCGCAGACTATTAAAGCAATCACGGCGGGCGGATTGGTGCCTGGTTTTAGCGTAAAACAGACTTTTTCACGTGAAAAATGGACGGTAAATTTTAACGAAATTCAGGCTTTAGGTGAGCTGCTCGGGTTTGATTTAGCAAAACCTGCGGAAGCTATAACACCTACACAAGCCCGCAAATTGGGGCTTGACAAAGAAATTACTAGCAAATTTGCTGGTAAAGCTCCGGCGGGGCTAAAACTCGTCCGGGATAATATTAACGAAGCAAAAGAGGTATTTACAAATGACTATTAACGTTTTAACACCAGTCGGACGGCTGGTACAGGGCAGTGCGTTTGACGCGTACACAAAAGACATTGAAGGTAACCCGTTGAAAAATAAGGAAGGTTTGCCGCGCGTAAGATATTTTATGGCGTTGGCAGTGCCAAAAACCGACCCAAAAATCAACGATTTTTTGCGGGAAATTGTGGGCGTCGCGCGCGCAGCGTTCCCTACGCTTTTTGATGCTGCGGGAAATTGCACACACGCGGAATTTGCGTATAAATTCGCGGATGGCGATTTGACGCCGGAAAAAGAAGGTTTTGCGGGCTGTTGGATTTTAAAGTTTTCCGGCGGTTTTGCGCCGAAATGCTACACGCGCGGGGGTGAGGCAGTTATAACCGACCCGCAAGGGATAAAAAGAGGCTATTTTATCCGTATTTCGGGAACCTGCGCAGGCAATGCCTCTGCACGTAGACCCGGCGTATATTTGAACCCGCAGATGATTGAATTTGTTGGATATGGCGAGGAAATTATCGGCGGCGCAGATAGCAAAGAAGTTTTCGGCGCAGCGCCGGCAGTTTTACCGCTGGGCGCAAGTGCTACCCCGCCCGCCCCGCAAGTACCGCTCGCACCGGCAGTACCCGCGCCAGCAACCACCGTGCAACCGCACCCGGGTTTTTTATATGTCAATAATAACCATTGATTTTGAAACCTACAGCGAAGCCGGTTATTTTCTAAAAAATGACCGGTGGGCTACTATATCCGCCTCCCCACCCCACGGCTTAGCGGCTGTGGGCGCGGCGGCGTATGCAGAGCATTCATCGACAAAAATCCTATCTTTAGCGTATGATAAAAATTTATGGCTGCCCGGAATGCCTCCCCCAGTCGACCTCTTCGAGCATATCGCGGCGGGTGGTTTAATCTCCGCGTGGAATTCACAATTTGAATTCTACATCTGGCAGTGCGTGTGCTACCGCCGCATGGGCTGGGTACAACTGCCGTGGTGGCAGCTTAGAGACCCGATGGCAGCCGCCCGGGCGTTCTGTCTTCCCGGCGCTTTAGCGAATGCCGCGCGGGTGTTAGGTGTTAGCGAGCAAAAAAATACGGACGGAAAAAGATTATTAGCAAAATTTAGCAAACCGCCGGGATCTACCGACACCGCCGACCTTATGCGACTTTACGAATATAATTTGCAGGACGTACGCGCAGAAGCCGCAGTGGCAGCGGCTATCCCGCAGTTAACGGGGGATGAATTACAGGTGTGGCTGGTTGACCAGCTCATAAATTACCGGGGCATTTATATTGACAGCGAAACGCTACAAAATTTCATAAAAATTATTGAAACTGCAACACTAAAATATACTGAAGAGTTGCGGAAAATCACGGGGGGCGCGATAAACAGTGCGTCTGAAGTTTTAAAGATCCGCAACTGGCTGGCAACACAGGGCGTAAATTTACATTCACTCACCGCGGACGCTGTGTCCACAGCGTTACAAGGGGAACTACCCGCAGACGCCCGGCGGGTGCTGGAAATCCGGGCGTCACTTTCTGCTAGCAGCGTAAAAAAATTATACTCAATCGACCGGAGACTAACATCGGATGGCCGCTTGCACGGCTTACTTGCGTATTGCGGCGCAGAGCGCACCGGGCGTTTTGCCGGTCGCGGGCCGCAACCGCAAAATCTGCCGAATTCCGGCCCGGATATAAAAATTTGCGAGTGCGGCCGCGCGTATGCGCGTGGATTGAATAATTGCCCATGGTGCGAGGCGGATGAGGCGTTTAGCGATGTTTCCGCTTGGGATTTGCAAGCTGCAAACGACTGCGCGAAAGCGGCAAAGGTAGGGCTGGCGCGGGTTGAGCAGGTATTTACGGACGCATTCGGCGCAATATCCGGCAGTTTACGCGGGTTATTTTGCGCTGCGCCGGGAGCGGATTTGATATGCTCGGATTATTCGGCAATTGAAGCGGTAATTTTAGCAGAATTAGCGGGGGAAACGTGGCGACAGGAGGTTTTTCGCACGCACGGCAAAATTTATGAGATGTCTGCGAGTAAAATTACTGGAATTCCTTTTGACGAGATTACGCCATCAATTCGCAAAATCGGGAAAATCGCAGAGCTGGCAAGCGGCTACCAGGGTGGCGTTGGCGCATGGCGACGGTTCGGTGCGGACGAGTATGTGGGTAGCGATTCGGACATTGCCGCAGCGATAAAACGCTGGCGCGCTGAATCCCCGGCAATCATGCGCTTTTGGT
>Ga0307376_10001213_pt1 | contig 28576 bp, 31 predicted proteins | sample TR2MG_FD_202536 | JGI IMG/M metagenome (GOLD analysis project Ga0307376, IMG submission 202536) | Soil microbial communities from Risofladan, Vaasa, Finland - TR-2 | ecosystem: Environmental > Terrestrial > Soil > Coastal area > Acid sulfate soil | place: Finland: Risofladan, Vaasa | collected...
ATTATATAATTATATTTTATTTAGCGAGTCACATTTTAAGAACCAGAATATTAGTTTGGTAAGTAACGAAATCATCAATAATTTAAAAGGAATCCGTATTTCTGAAGAAATTGAGAATATCAGGAAACAGATGATAGAATATGAGAAAAATAAAAATGCGGGCAGTGCTGTAGAAAATGAAGAGGCAGCCAGTAAGTATGATGAACTGTACCGGAGATTAGTAGAACTGGAAAAAGAGAAAATGAATTTGAGAATACTTTAAATTAGAGGTGAATTTAACATGAAGAGAGGATCAGAGTTTAAGTTAGAAGAAGTGAAAATGCTGATTAGTAAAGGTAAAGCTGATGGACTTCTGACTACTGAAGAAATTGCTGAAATCCTTTCAGATATAGAACTGTCCAAAGAGCAAATTGAAAATATTTATGATGTCATTCAGAATCTGGGAATAGAGATTGTAAGTGAAGAAGATGATGACATTGACAGTAGAAACCCGGGTAAAAAAAGTGAAGAGGAAATTTTTACTAAAAAACTGGATTTAACCATAAAATCTCCTACAAATGACCCGATCAGGATGTACCTTAAAGAAATTGGAAAGGTAAGACTTCTGACCGCTTTTGAAGAAGTTTATCTTGCCAAGAAGATTGAAGCAGGCGATATGAAAGCTAAAAGAATGCTGGTCGAAGCTAATTTAAGGCTTGTGGTAAGCATTGCCAAAAAATATGTGGGTAGGGGAATGCTCTTTTTAGATTTGATACAGGAAGGCAATCTGGGACTTATAAGAGCGGTAGAGAAATTTGATTATAAAAAGGGTTATAAATTTTCTACCTATGCCACCTGGTGGATCAGGCAGGCCATAACCAGAGCTATAGCCGATCAGGCAAGGACTATAAGAATCCCTGTGCATATGGTAGAAACAATAAACAAATTAATAAGAACACAGAGACAGCTTCTGCAGAAATTTGGAAGAGAGCCTACCCCGGAAGAGATTGCAAGGAAAATGAAATTTTCTGCGGAGAAGGTAAGAGAGGTCATGAAAATATCCCAGGAGCCGGTATCTCTTGAGACTCCTATAGGAGAAGAAGAGGATAGCCATCTGGGGGATTTCATAGAGGATTCGGAAGTTGAAACGCCTTCTGATGCTGCCTCTTTTACCATGCTCCAGGAACAGCTCCAAGAGGTTTTAAATACATTAAATGATAGGGAAAGAAAAGTTATCCAGCTGAGATTCGGACTGCAGGATGGTCATCCCCGAACTCTGGAAGAAGTGGGCAGGGAATTTGGCGTTACCAGGGAAAGAATCAGACAGATAGAATCCAAGACTCTAGGAAAGTTGAGACATCCAAACAGGAGCGGAGTCTTAAGGGATTTTCTCGAGCATTAATAAAAGTTATAATTTATCCTGTAGATATTTTAAAGCAGAGTTATTTGATTTTGTATTAATTTAGACCTTGAAATAAACTTCTTATACACTATAATAACATATCGTGCCATCGCTATTCCCCGATAGCTCAATGGTAGAGCATTCGGCTGTTAACCGAAGGGTTGTAGGTTCGAGTCCTACTCGGGGAGCCAGATTAAGACTTGTTTCAATATTTATATTTATATATTTATTTATAAATTATTTATGGTTCGAATCCTCCCTCCCCAGCCAATTTGAACGATAATCATTAATAAGTTTATTATTGTGCTTTGGGTGCTTTATGGCAATCCAAAATTAAAAAATCATGCACTTTCTTAAAGTTTTATAACCTGTGGAAAATTAATTTTTTTAAATGCTATACTAAATTAATGATTTTAAGTTTATCTTCGAGCAAGATTCAGAGAAGATCGGAATTGTTGTAATAAAGATTAAAACATTTAAAATAGTTAAAAATAGATTTATATTAAAAACTTACTTATGAGTTATTCTACTATTGAAGAATTATACCAGTATGTTAAAAGATACTGTCTTTACTCAGCGCTAGCATATATAGGCAATATAGGATATAGAAAAATAATGAATGATCCTAGAATAATTGGTTTATATCCTACAATCATAAATGAATGGCAATTGGCATTTATTTCTAAAGGTTTAATACTAAATTCAAATGATTATAAAAGTAAAATTTTAGATGAAAAAGAATTATTTAAATGTGCAAACATATATAACAATCTTAATGATAAATTTTTTAAAGCTTCCCAGAATAATGATGAAGAATTTCAAAAAGCTGGACAAAGTTTTATAATTCGGACTGCTTATCAGCAATTCCCATCTTATAGAGGAATTAATTACTTAATTTCTAGGGCACTTTTTCTTTTTGAGGATATTCCTAATACTATTAATAATCCTAGTTTTGGAATAGCTAAAGAAATTAGGAGCATCTATGATCTTTCTACTAAAGAGGTTATGATGGTTGGCTTTGCTATATTTTCGACTATAAAAGAAGGGTATTTTGATCCAGAGTATTTGATTAATTCTAATAATAATGACCTTAATAAATTTCTAACCAAAGATATTTTAGATAAATTAATCGATAAGCTATCTGCAAGTTATGAGAAATTAAGAGAAGTTTTTCGTTATGAAAAAGAAGAAAAAGGACTTGAACATTTTGGTTTTAATGCTTTAAAAATATATCCAATAGTGAAAACAAAAATTGCAGGTTTAGTCGTCCCGGTACCTAGATTTTTGCTGGAGAGAATTACAACTGGTATATATTATAGTTTGATGGATAAATTTAAAAGCGAAAAATCTAATTTATTTCTGGAATTCTTCGGAAGAGAAATATTTGAAAGATATGTTGGGCTACTATTAGGGCAAAAATATCAAATTGGCATATCTATATTTAAAGAGCTGGAATATGAAAAAGGCAAAAATAAGTGCAATGCTTCAGATTGGATCATTATTCAAGATAACAAGGCTATACTGGTGGAATGTAAAACTTCTGGCATAAGCTTAGAAGCTAAATCTCGGGCAGAATTAGAAACAGTACAGAATGATTTAAAACTCCGGGTAGTTAGAGCAATTGAACAAATGATAAATTTAGTAAATGATGTTAATAAAAAATATAAAGGTTTGGAAAGGTTATACTCTATAAAAAAATTTTATTATGTAGTTGTTACTTATGATAAGATTTATCTTTCTTCAAGTTTTATAATTAAAGGTATGATTAAGGAAGAGTTAGCCAAAAAAGGTATAACTGCTCCGGAATATGAAATATTATCAGTTGATGAGCTTGAAATATTAATTCCATTTTTAGAAGATTTTAATTTTGATTTTCTCTTGGATAACAAATTTAAACATAAAGAATGGTCTGAATTAGATTTCAATGAATACATGTATGATTTTCTTACAAAGAATAGCTTAGATACAAAAAAAGAAAATGAAATGTTAAAAAATAAATGCGATAAATTCTTCGAAGAAATTAGTCCAAGATTAAAATATATAAGAAAGTTATCTTAGAGTGAAAATAATTCAGGTGCTCTAGAACATAAATTTAATAAGGTTATAAGCGTAATTGAATAGCTTTCATCAGCTTCAATAACTCTTTTTAATTTATCATTTAATTCATATTGTCTATTCTTTAATTCATAAGCTTTTTTATCGTATTCATCTTGAGTAATTCTCCCGGAAATTTTTGGGCTGGTGCAGGATCAAGTATTACTGTTACTTTTTTTTCTTTTCCTAAAATAGCTGCTTGTAGAACAATACCTATTGGAATCTCTAATTGAAGTAGAAGAATATCTCCTTTTTCTAAAGCACCCTCCAAAATCATTAATTCATTTTTACCAACTTCCCCATTTGCACCAGGAATTACAATTATATTGTTTTCTCCAGTCTTATTTACAATAATTAGGGCAACCCCAGTGGAAACTCTATTATTTCTGGATATCCGTGAAACATCCATACCTGAATTTTTAAGTTCATTAACAATATTGTCACCAAATATATCGCTCCCCACACAGCCTATCATCATTACTTCAGCCCCTAATCTGGCACATGCGACTGCTTGATTGGCACCCTTTCCACCAGGTAACCTCTGGAAATCATACCCGATAATTGTCTCACCCGGTATAGGTAAATGTAATACTCTTGCAATATAATCCATATTGATACTACCAAAAACAACTATTTTCATTTATGTACCCCTATCAAATCCAATTATTCTTATATTTATTCATTAACAATTATTAATTATTTCTAAATGGATAGGCTTAAGACATCTATTAGTGTTTTATAAAAAATATTACGATTAACCTTAATTGCCACATGAACATTATTTCTTTTTTTAGAATCGGTATTATTAAAATCACAAACAGTTCTTCCATCTGTTATTCCAGGAAGTGTTTCTACATCAACATTACAAAGACATGTCTCAATAACTGCATCATCAATAATATTGGCCACAGCAAGGGCATCATGAACTGGTGCAGCATTTTGACCTTGTATTTCACCTCCAGCTATTCTCTTTTTTATAAAATTAGCTGAAGCCATAGAAGCTTTTGTACCTATATTATATAAAGCATCACATTCATCACTTGAAATTAGTGCTTTATGTGTGACATTCAAGCCAACCATTGTGATTTTTTTAATTCCTGAATTTAAGACAATTTTTGCAGCTTCAGGATCCATCCATATATTAAATTCCGCATCTGAAGTAACGTTGCCACTTCCCGTACTACCTCCCATAAAGACAATCTCTTGAATCTTTTCGATAATACGGGGTTCTATCCTTATAGCCAGGGCAATATTTGTCATTGGTCCTAATGGAACTAAAACTATATCTCCATCAGATTCCATAATCGTTTCAATAAGCCAGCTTACAGCACCTTGAGACTGCTTTTTAGAAACAGCTCTGGGAATCTCAAGTAATCCCCCTTCAATTTTATTTGGTTCAATTCTTGGAATTGGGGGACGCCTGTGAGGATAAAGATGTACAAGTAGGGGAAGCCCTGAACCCTCAAAAATCGGGATCTTGACTCCAATTAAGTCAATTACCCTTAATGCATTCTCAGTACATTCCCACACAGGCCTATTTCCGTTTACTGTTGTAATACCAACTAGATCCAATTCTGGATGCAGAGTAGCAAGCATTATTGCAATAGCATCATCTCGTCCAGGATCAACGTCAAGAATAAGTTTCTTTGCACTATTCATTTTCCTCCCTTTATATACACTTATAATAATTTCTTCTTCTACTACTGGCTCCTCAACAAGTTCCCCTTCAATCTATTATTATATCTCTTTAACCCTTGAAATGTACTGCGAAAATTCTCATATAATGTTTAAAATTTTAACAAAATATAGCTTATAGCCTATCTGGCATATCCCGCAAGCGGTACTTTTATCATATAATCTTCAATGATATCCTCCATGGTATTTGCAGGGATCTCCAGCAGAGATCTGTAATGGTTAGATCTGTTTACCGTCGTGTTCCATCTTGTTTGTGATGTGTTATATTCCAGCTTTCCAAAACTTTCTTCACTGAACCATTCATTATCTCCGAAAGCTGCATACATCACAACCAACTGATCCCAACTTGGTCTTTCCGATGTACCACCCAGAATGATATCAAACGATCTTTTTACAGGGTTATCAATCGTATATTTTGATCGTAGTGTAGACCCTGTGTAAACAGCATGGCTGCCATGACACCCAAAATAGCAATCCACATTCAGGTTATCCAAAACAAATTGTGTATACGGATGAGCATTTTTATCACTGAAATTGTAATCTGTCAGCCAAGTGGTCCCTGTGTAAGTCATAAAGCAAACCTTTTTGACTTTTTGATGGAACAAATCCCTGTCATTAGAATTTTCAAGAATAGAATACAGTCCTCCCGTATGACCTACAACAACGACAATAACACTGCCATCCGGCTGGGAATTGAGTATGGAATAATATTTGTCTCTCATGGAAGTCAAACTGGTTTTTATAACAATATTATGATTGTAACGGCTTGTATCGTTCGCAAGATCATCTGAATATCCATTTCCGCCATCATATCTTAATCTATCCCCACATCCTATATCAATGGTATTATTTACTCCATATAATGAGTCCGTCCCTTTTCCATAATATGTGCTGATCGCATCAATGGCACCAATCGAATACTTGTCTTTGGAGCTAGCAATAATACCTAATATCTCAATCTTTCCTTCTCTCTCAAGCTCATACGCTAAGGCCAGAGCTCCGGCATCGTCACAGTCTGCCCCCATATCACAATCAAAAATAATCTTTTGCGCAGAAGCACGAACTTGTGCTTCAGTTGCGCTGCAACTCAATGTAAAACTTACCAGAAACACTAGCGTAATAATACTTAGTGTTTTCCTTAACGTAATTGCCTACCTTTCTTTTCTATACTTATTAATAAAATCTATCATAAAATCCCCTTAACCTTTTATTCCAGTGGTTGCAATTCCCCTTATATAATATTTCTGGAAAGGAAAGATTAATAATATGGGTACAATAGTCGCTATTACCGTACCGCCAAACAATGCGGACCAGATCGTTACATGTTCAGTCTGGCTGCTTGCTGAAATTGCTACAGTTACTACTCTCAACTCAGGGTTGGGAGCTACAATTAATGGCCAGAAAAAAGAATTCCAGGTTCCAACAAAAACGACCAAAGCTCCACTAATCAAGACTGGCTTTGAAATAGGAATAATAATTCTACTAAAGATCCTAAACCATGACGCACCATCAACAATAGCAGCATCAATAAGATCCTGGGGTATTTCCTCAAAGAATTGCTTGAAGAGAAAAATAACTAATCCATTTGCCAGACCAGGAATAATTAAACCCTGCCAGGTATATAACCAATCAAAACTTTTAACTATAATATATAAGGGAATAATTATTCCTTCTAAGGGGACCATAAATGTCGCTAAGATTATTATGAAAAGCAGATTTTTAAATCGAAAGTTAAAACGTGCGAATGCAAAACCGGCCATTGCACTTATTAAAACACTTAAAAAAACTGTCGATAGACTTAAGATAGTAGTATTTTTAAGCGCTAATAAAAAATTTTGTTCAAAAAATAGATATTTATAATAATCCAGTGTAGGTTCAGCAGGGAAGAAAGCACGTAAAGTAAAAGGATAAGCATATTCAAATACTTTTGAATTTTCCGTTATGGAAGCAGAAAATGCCCATATCAGAGGAGTCAGAACAAATAATGCAACCAGAACAAGTGCTATATAACTAAGTAATTTTTTTGGTATGGTCTTCAATTGAAAACTCCCTTCTCTCTACGCTCCCTAAGAATATAGAATTCTAATGCCACAACAATACCTATAAATAATAAAAGGATAACCATCATTGCCAATGATATTCCTAAATCACCATAAATCAATCCCCGTCTATAAGCCTCGTATATAACAAAATTTGTAGCAAGTTGTGGCCCACCACTAGTTAGAATGTAAACTGGAACAAAGAGTACAAAATTTATTATTGTATCTGCAACAACTACAAAAGTGATCACCCTTCTCAATAAAGGTAAAGTGATATACCAAAACATCTGGATACCTCTTGCACCATCCACCATTGCTGCTTCTAGAACCTCATGAGATATTCCCTGAAGACCAGCTAAAAAGAAAAGCGCCCAATACGGTACTCCTAACCAGGTTACAATAAATATTATACACCACATAGCCTGTCCTGCATCGGTAAGAAGTGGTTGCGGGGGTATCCCAATTGAAGATAATATTCCATTAAGCAAACCACTTCGACTCAAAACCAATCCCCAGAGTACAGAAGCCACACTTATAGCGATTGCTATCGGAATGATAAAAATACTTCGGAATATTCTGATACCCCTTAACTGCTGGTTGGTGAGTAATGCCAGCCCAAGCGCTGATATTATCTGCAAGGGATTCACTATAATACTAAATTTGAGTAAAGCCTTAAAGGATTGCCATAAAATCGGATCTTTAAACAGTTTTATATAATTACCTAGACCAATAAACTCTTTCCCACTGGGAGAAGTAAAAGAGATAGTAAACAAACTTTCGCCTAATGCACTAAATATAGGGACGATTCGAAATATCAGGAGTAATATTAAACTAGGAGCCAAGAAATAATATGGTATCCAACGCTTACTATTTAATATCATATTCAAACCTCAAATCATTCCAGTAATTACTTTTAGTATTGTTAATTATACAGAGCAGAGATTTAAAGAGTTGCCTACAATCTCTGCTCTGATTTACAAATAAATTGTTTTAGTCAAACGACTTATTTGTATTTCTCCATTTCAGCTCCGATTCGTACCGCTGCGGTATCGAGCGTCTCTTCAACATCTGCACCGTTTATGATATCGTCTGCTGCATTCATCAGTAGTTGTTCATACTCCATATAACCAGGTGTCAGAGCACGAGGAATTGGATTAACATTAGCTTCATCTGCAGCAGTACGCCAATAGGACCATGGCGGATTATCAAATTCCGGATCAGTTGCAAAGAGTGCAAGTACAGACTTCTGAGCCGGCATATCACCATAATAGCGCCACCATAACTCAGCTCCCTTACTTGTTGTCAACCAGTGGACGAATTTCTTGGCAGCTTCCGTATTTTTACTATTTACATTAACACCAATATGCCATGAGCCTGTTGGTGTGGCTGGAACACCTTCCTCAAAATAAGGATGCCGTGAAACACTCCACTCAAATTGTAAATCTGCGTCAGCAAATTGTGATATATTCCACGGTCCGTCAACATACATTGCAATTTTACCAGCCATGAATAGGTCACTAGCACCTATTGCTTCACCTTTCGGGCCAATATTATAAGTGTTAAAAACATCTCTATAGAAGGTAAATGCTTTAATCCATTCTTCAGAATTGATTACCCCTTCTACCGTAAGTCCATCCGGACCGATCATTGGTGCACCCAAAGATCCAGGTAGTACACCTAGCTGATAGATACGATTAGTCTGACCCCAGGTGAATCCCCAGGTATCAGGAGTTGCACTCATAGTTTTTTGTGAAGCCTCGACTATCTGTTCATATGTCCAACGGTCATCAATACCAGGTGGTTCAACGCCCGCAGCTTCAAACAGATCAAGATTGATATACAAAAGTTGAGTTGAGGTGCTTACTGGAGCAGCAACTAACTGGTCGTTATATTTTCCAGCTTCAAGTGAGGACTCAATAAAATCATCTAACTCTTCCTGGGTATAGATATCATCTACAGGAGTCAACCATCCTTTCAACGCATATCCTGCAACAAGAGGAACATCAGCACTGAAAACATCAAAATCATCGCTTCCTGCCATTAGACGTACCTGAAGTTGCTGAAGTAGATCACCGAAAGGTAGATATTCGGATATAACTTCGATATTAGGATTCTCTTTGTAAAATTCTGCAAATAAATCCTCTTTTGAGGAATCCCAGAGATTAAGCCACTTAATTGTCGTGATTTCTGATATCACTTCCTCTTCAACCTCTTCAGCCACTTCCTCAACTGGTGCAACTTCTTCTTTTTTTTCTACTCCTACAGCTTCAGGAGTTGCCTTACAACCCGCTAGAGAAAAACATGCTACCATCGACACACACATGGTTAACACTAATAGCCATAATAATATTTTTTTCATTTTGCTCGCCTTTCTTTCTAAGTTTACTTTCATCTCAATTATTAGTAAAATACATATGAGATTTGTTTAGGGTAAGCAACCACAGAATAAGCTTTTATCTAAACAAATCTCATTTTTATTTTCATATTTTTTACCTCCTTTTTACTTTTATAATGCTATTATTTAAAAAGTAAATTTACCCCTTTCCAAATATCTAATGCCATTTTTAAAATACAACTCCTGACACTAATATAATATTTGAATAAGGAGTAAATTCACCAGTTCTAACAATTGCTTTAACAGAGCTTACCTTTTCCTTAAATTTTTTATGACTTATCTCTTCTATTTCTATATTATTTAATAAATCTTTTATTTTATTTAAAACTTGAGAATTATTTACTTTCATCTCTTTTGCAATAAACACTTTGTCGATTTTCAATTCTGTTAATACAGCAGTAAGTACATCTAAAAAGCGTGGGATATTTTTACATACCGAAATATCTATCATCTTAACATTTTCAGGAATTGATAAACCAGCATCTGATATAGCCAAATAATCACCATGACCCATTGAAGCTATAACTTTAGATAATTCTCTGTTTAAGATACCGCTCTTTTTCACCTAATTCCCCTTACTCTTATTTTATAAAGCAAATAATTATTAAATTTTTAAAAAATTTTGGCAAAAATATTCTTTACCTCTTCATCAAAAAAATCCTAAACTGAAGATTTATTACCATGAGAATTTAAAAAATTATTTAATTCATCTTTATAAGGTAATGAAGATTGTGCACCCAGTTTAGTTACCGAAAGTGCACCTGCTGCATTTCCAATAACAATACAATCCTCAATACTTTTTTTTGTTACAAGCCCTAAAATAAACCCACCAATAAATGCATCCCCAGCACCAGTAGAATCTACTGATTCAATTTCATAAGTTGGTACTCTTAAAATTTCGTCTTTTAAAGTTACAAGAACTGCTCCCTTTCCTCCAAGTGTTATCACCACATTCTTATTAAAAAATTTCCTTAATTTTCTAACTAAAATATCTATATTTCTAAAATCGAAACTAATACCAGTCAAATATTTAATTTCTATTTCATTCATAATTAAATAATCAACCTTTTCTAATATATTCATATCAATATTTACAGCTGGAGCATAGTTAAGAATTATTAGTTTACCCAATTTTTTCGCAAAACTAATAACATAGGAAATGATATCTGTAGGTATTTCCATCTGTAATACCACAATATTACTCTCAAGTATCTGACTCCTTTTAGTTCTAATATCATCAGCGGTTAATCTTTGATTTGCACCTGGCACTACCACAATCGTATTAGCACCATCCCTGTCTACAGTTATAAAAGCTGCTCCTGTTCTTTGGCTTTTATCAACAATAACACCTTTCATCTTAACACCTGATTCAGTCAGATTTTTGATTAATATTTCTCCAAAAATATCTCCACCAACTTTGCCTATCATATTCACAAAAATTCCAAGTCTTGCAATTGCTATTGCCTGGTTTGCACCCTTCCCACCACCACTCATATCATAACCATTTGATATTAGCGTCTCCCCCCTCAAAGGAAGAGTGTTAACTTTTAAAACATGGTCAATATTTAAACTTCCCACAACAGTCACCTTTTTCATATCAGGTCTTTTTAGCAACAGAGCCCCTCTCTATTAAATTTCCTTCAATTACAACTTTCTTAGGAACAAAATCTTTAGAACTACTCATTCTATCAAGCAATATTTCTGCAGCTATTTTCCCCATATCATAAATAGGTTGCCTCACAGTAGTAAGACTGGGCTTTAAGAATTTACTTAAGTAAATATCATCAAATCCAATAATAGATATATCATCGGGTATCTTATATTTTTTCTCTTCAATTGCCTGTATAGCTCCTAAAGCAATAAGATCGTTGCAGGCAAAAACAGCATCAACTTTATCCACATTATCAAAAACTTTCTTCATCATTTCATAACCCGAGTCGATAGAAAAATTACCCCAGAATGCAAACTCTTCTCGAAACAAAGCTTTCTCTTCCAGAGCCTTCTTCCAACCCATAAACCTATTCTGAGCTGTCTTCGTATACTGTGGACCTGCCAAAATTACAATCCTCTTATGACTATTGCCTATTAAATAATTAACTGCCTCATAAGCTCCCTTTTTATTATTGATTATAACCAAGTCTTTATTTAGTCCCTCTATTTCCCTGTCTATCACAACAAAAGGAGATATTATTTTATTAAAAATGCCAATATCCCTATTTTCAGTATCAGAAGGAGCTATAATTATTCCATCAATCCACATTGATACCAAATCATTTATATAGAAATCCTCCTTATTTGCATCATTGTCAGAACTACACAAAAAAACATAATATCCATTAGAAATTAATAAATCTGATGCACCTCTAACAAGTTCAGGAAAAAAGGGGTTTGTAATATCAGGAATTATAAAACCTACATTTTTTGTCTTACCTTTTGATAAACTTCTCGCAATTCTATTAGGCCTATAGTTTAATTCCTTAATAATTCTGATTACTTTCCTTTTATTTATCTCGCTTACAGTTTTATCATAATTTAAAACTTTTGAAACAGTCCCTACAGACACACCTACTTTTTTTGCAATTTCCTTTATTGTTACCATCTTTTTCCCAACTTGTTTGTCTAATACAAATCACATTTCTTTATTAAAATGAACCGCTTCATAATCGATTAAAAAAATATTTGCTCTAAAATAATTATTCATTTGAAAATGAACCGCTTCACTCTGGTTACTTTAACTCAAGAGATAATTTTTGTCAAGAAAAATTTGCAAAAAAATTTGCAAAAAATATATATAAAATAATCTTAGCTGTAATTAGTTTTTTATGTTACCTGGTAAGTTTTAAAATAGTAGAATAATCCAGTTATGATAGGACTTTCAGCGATTTGCCTATTTTCTAGAAGTAACATTTTTATGCGGATTGCATACATTAATAAAATAAATGTATGCATTAATTAAAACCAGTCCGGATTAGTCCGATTAACTCCAGAGTAATTTAAAATACAGCCAGGCTATTTTTACCAGTGCTTTATTGCCGATTCTTAAACTTTATTAAACTTCAAATAGAGGATATCTCTTTTTTAATAGTGTCGGGTTCGTCAGGTTTTAACGTTATTGGAACGTATTTAACGTTAAATTTTAAAAAGGCTGTGGATAAATCGCCCTGGCAAGATTTTATAGTTTTTATAATTAGGTCTGATATACCGGCGCCAGAGATAATATCTCTTAAACATTGCATTTTCTTTCATTCCAGGCCTCTTTTATAGTATTAAAAAACTGCTAAAAATGGCTTCTATGCTGACAAAAACTGACATTCCTTTTTAAAATAAGCTATGCAATGTCTTGTAAAACTCTTTTTTATAGTGTCAGATATGTCAGATTTTAATGTTAATTGAATGTTTTATCGTTAAATTTTATGACTTAGTGATCTCTGGCAAGATTCTTTTATTCCCGTTTTATTCCCGTTTTTTAATGGGATTTTTGGTTTATTAACCATTATCCTCACACTCAATTGTTACCCTAAAGCTCATCCCTTTTTAAATGATGTTAAATTTGCCTGCTTTTTCACTGCAACTGCAGGGATATTTATAATTTCGTTTTTATCTACCCTGTATCATAAAATATTAATATCTGCATTTTTTCTGCATTTTTAAATGCATTTTCCCGGCTGGTGTACCTCTCTGTTATTTTCTCTGTTTATCAGTGAAGTATTTAAAACGTATTTACGTTAATTATATCGTGTTATTAGCGTGTATTATCACGTTAATAATGTCCTATTATTTGCCTGTTTATCAGGCTTTTTTATGGTGTAAGAAACGTCAACTTTTCAAATGCTGTTTAACGGTTATTCTACGGTTTTAACCGTTAATCTGTTTATGCCTCTTTTCCTGTATTTTTCCTGTATTTACAGGCATCCAGGTATGCCTCTAAGTCCTGCATTTTCGCTGTATTATCAGCCAGCAGTATGCCTTTTTAATAGCTTCCTTCCAGGTGTAATATTGCTGTTTAACCGTTATTTAGCCGTTGACTGGAATTAATGTACCCCACCACCATGTTTGGGGGTCATAGATATTAATAATTAAATTCTGAAGCCAATCTATAAGATAATTTGGAGCACCTATATTAATTGCGGTATTTAATCCTTGTATGCTTGCTAACTTCTCAATTTCCACTGGCCCTAACTTATTATAATTGTACCTATTTACAACATGATTAAATTCATGGGATAAAGTTGTAGCAATACTAATAATTATTACTTCCGAGGGAGTCATATTGCTTATCTTAACTAGATCTACATATACACTTGTTCCATCCGTTAGCCCTGTCCATTCTTTATTATTTATTGAACCCAATGGTCTTTCTTCTATCTTTTTCACCTGTGAAATTTGACAATAAACTGGATTATCATAGATTGAAAGTATTGTTAGTGCTTGATTTATATTTTGAATAAATATCGGACTTCCAATGATTTGTGTTTTTGCCGATGGTTCAGCAGGTGTTCCTGGTAAATAACCAGCTCTTATATTATAATTTCTGCATAAATTAACAAATTCTGTTGAATTGATAAATCCTGATAAAATATAATTTCTGCTTGATCCTTTATTTAACCTATCAAGCCAAATTGCAAAACCTTGCTCGTCAGGATCTCTGTTAAAGAAAGCTTTATATAAAACAATTAAATAATCCTGGTTAGATAAATTTCTACTCTTGAACTCATTGCTATTTATAATTTCCTTGGCAATATCTGCACCAGTTTTTACACCAGATTTTAAGTCAGAGGAGAATTTTACAATTCCTGTTTCATCGGTTGTCTTGAAAGGCAGACCTCGTAAAATCTTGAAACAAAATCTTCAACACTGCCAATCTCTTCTCCATATATTTTCAATGGCTTTAGACTGAATAAACCCAAAAATAAAGTTATTATCAATATAAAAATAAAAACAGACCTTCCACAATTTTTACATCTGATATACATATTGACTATCCTTTCTATTAAACATTTTTATTTTTTCTAAATATCCTTTTTATTAATGGTGTTGTTACTATTTCCCTTAATTCTTTTATCGGTGCACATTTCTTTTTTCTAAAGTAATTATAGCTTCTTTCCTTCCAGGTGTAATATTGCAGTTATTTTGCAGTTTTAACTGCTAACAATGTTCTGTTTTTCTTCTGCATTATCAGTGAAAATCTAAAATACCCTGTACCCCTGAGATGTTAAATTTTGTTTAGGTTTTTCTCCCTGGATAAGTTAAAACCCCTGTTAATACCCTGTTTTAGTCTCCTAGCTGAAATTTAACACTCTATAGTGCGCTTAGAGGCTCTATAATCTTCTTTTAGTTTTATTGTATGGGTATATTTTATGCTGTTTTAATTTTATTTTTAAAAAGCTCTCAAACACATAACCAAAATTACAATAATTATAACTATACAAGCTATCCAGAATACTAATTTTGTAATATTCCAACCTACGCTTACTAATGCTTTGCCAACTTCTTCAACTTTATCTTTTTTAACCTCTTTATCTTCATCTTTTTGTTTTATTTCTTTTCTACAATAAGGACAAATATCAAAATCTTTCTTTATAGTCTTTCCACAATCAGGACAATAGATTTCATCTTCTTTTTTCTGATTCATTTTTTAATTCCAGTCTCTCTAAATTTTTTTATCCAGGTGGATTACATTTTTTACAAGGTCTATATCCTTTAGATTTAGCATCATTTTCATCGATAAACCAAATTAGGTTTTCTGGTTTTATCTGTTTAGCAGAACCACAGGAGGGATAATGATAAACAACTGAATTTTTGCTCCCACAATATTTACCTTGTTGTGGTTCTTCTTTTATAGGCTGTTCTTCTTCGGCTGGTTCTTCTACTATTACTTCTTCCTCTTGTTCTTGGATCTGTTTCTGTTCTTTTTCTTCTTCAGCTACTTCTATACCCCAAAAACCTTTATTATTTTCCCTTGCCTCTTGTTGTAATTCTAAAAAATAATCACCATATTTTACGTCTGGTGGGTAAGTTGAAACCTGGGCATATCCTTCCTGGACTAAGTAGGCATTAACAAAAATATCACCCATATAAACATAAGCTAATATTCTTCCATATTTGTCTGTATCTGAAACGTCTTTTTCAAGTCTGACTATCTTGCCTTCAACTAGTTCCTTATTTTTTTCAGTAGCAATATCTCCATAATCTTCTGAAGTTTCTGGAGTATCAATTCCTATATACCTAACTTTATATTTTATTCCAGCATCGTCTTCAACTTCAATAGTATCTCCATCTATGACTCTGATACATTTTATCTCTACGCCATCAAAATTTTGAGTTAAGTCTATTATTTCTTAAATTGGTTCTTCTATGATTTCTTCTTTAGTTGTTTCCTCTATAATTTCTTCCTCTACTGGCTCTTCTATTATTTCTTCTTCAACTATTTTTTCTGCTTTGCATGACGTAAACGGGGCAAAACCAAAAATCAATACTAAAATTAAAAACGATATTAAATACTTTACTCTCATAATTTACTCCTTTCTTTCTTATTTTTAACTATCCCTGATAAATAGTTGGCTAAGGATAGTTTAGAATCCTAAACTTATATATGCCTTATCAGGCGTCCATTCCAAGTTTGTTATTTCCAGTATAAAATCTTTAGAATCTTTAGGCACTTCATAAACTACTGTATAGGTCCTCTCCATGCCAGGATTAATATTATCTAAAAGAAATAACTCTTCTTCCTTTTCTATATATCCAAAACTTTTATCATAAGTAACAAATTCCCTGTCCTCATTATCAAAAAGCCTTAAATCAGTTAATGTCTTCATTTCTTTGCCTATATTTTTAACTGTAAATCTGACTTTTATAAACTTCCCGGTTGTAGTTTTATCATCACTCCACCTATCAATAGCTTCTAGGGTATCCCCTAAATCTTCAGCAGATAGTATTTTCCAATTTACCTCATTATTAATTGTTATACTTTCATTAATTGAATAAGGATTATCTTTACTTCCAACTTCTTCTTCTTTTGTTTTAACCTCTTCTATTATCTTCTCTTCTTCCTCTACTGCTGGCTCTTCTATAGGCTCTTCTTCTTCTGCTTTAGATACCTCTTCGGTAGAAGTCTCACAACCATTACAAGCCAAAGCAAAACCAAAAACTAGTATTAAAACTAAAAACGGTATCAAATATTTTACTCTCATGCTTTACTCCTTTCATATTATTTTTTCATAATTTATATTAAAATTTCCAATATTTCATATATTTCATAGCGTGTATAAACTCCTGATATTTTACAACATTTCTTATTTCTGCTTCTGATCTTGCTTTTTTTATAGCGTCGGAAAAGTCAGATTGATTTGTTTTTCATTTGTTTTATCAATCAGGACCACCGTTTAATAACGGATTATTGACTGATCGCTTTCAGATCTTATGCCCTTTAAATCCCTGTTATTTCCCTGTTTTATCAGGCTTTAATTATCCATTCTGTTAATGGCCCCTATTTACCAATCCTAAAAGTGCTTCAGATTGCACCCTGGACGCTTTTAAACAAGAGGTAGGCTTTTGTCAGGCGGCTATTTCTATCATAGGTTATTTTACCTCAATTACCCTTTCTAATATTCATAGTGAGCAATATACTACTAATGCCCAGCAGGATAAAAATAATAAAATCGATATATAACTTAAAATACTGCTTTAAATCCATCCTTTTGTGTATTTTGAGTAAAATTATACTCATCTATTAACTTAATAAGCGGTCTATCAAAAGGACATTCTTTATAATCTTTAATTTTGTCAGCTAATTCTTTTAAATCATTGCTAAAATCTAAATATTTTCTGCTAGGATTAATCAAATAATTATAGCCATATTTTTTGATGCAAGGTTATTGAGAATGAGACAGTTTCTTCATCTAAATTGTTAAACTTTACCGCTCTTTTATTAAGCAAATACAACATAACAACCCACCGATTGTGACACCGATGAGTTGTTATACAAATAACACCAGGTACTCACCTCAAGGTTAGAGCCCTCTTAAATGTTGATTACTGTACTTCTATACTGAAGTCTAAGGTAGAAACAGGAGAATTATTATAGAATATTTCGGCAGTTTTTACCCCATCTACTAATCCAGGATAATCTCTTACTCTAAAATTAGCTTTAAATTCCGCCTTTTCTTCATCGTACTCTAAATCGCTCATAGGTTTGCCAGCAACATTTAATGATACTAATTCCTCATCATAGTAGTTATCCATAATAATGGGGAATCCAGCAATTACAACCTGAAACTTAAATGGGTTATTGGCGTTACGATTTTTGATAACCTTACCATCGTATACAGGCGGTAGCCATTTGTACTCAATCCCATTCTCCACCAAGTTCATTATTGAACCACTAACTGGCAAGTTAATTCTACCCAAGCCGTTAAAGTGGAATACATATGTCCCAGGGAAGATATGTCTTGTGTTGTCATTTAGCCATCTAGCCTGACCTGTAGTTCCTCCGAATGAAACCGTATAAGCGGATGTAATATAAACTGTTGTTGTGCTGAATCTATATAGGTTTCCAGCTGCTTCTACGGTTTGCATTTGCCACTCGCTACTTGACCCATTTACTCTAGCTTGAAGATAGAGAGTTGTGCCTACATTAAAGTATGCAGAAATTTCCCCATTTTCATCAGTATTAATTCTCGGAGAGTTTGTTGGAAAATAAGAAGTGGACCCTGTTTCACTAAACTTCTTAGCAACAACTACATTCGCCAGAGGCGCTCCTTCACCAGTAGTTACTCTTACTGTTACTAAAGCCTGTCCTGGTTCTTCAGCATAAGTTTCTCCAGGAATCCCTAAAACTAATACTCCCATCACTACAAAACCTAATAGCATTAAAAATATTTTCTTCATTTTTCACACCTCCTTTCATAAAAATTTCTAGAAAAAATAAAAAACCGGCCTATTCAGCCGGTTTCGCTACTCGCTCCACTTCCCTCAAGCGTCCAAACTAGAGAAAAGTTTCAAAGCTTCTAAATTTTTTAAAAAAATATTACTTAAATATTCTTCTTATCAAGCAAACTTTCTACAATTTATACACGGTTTTTGTAACAGTGTAATCGTGTAACAGTGTAATCGTGGATATGTGTACTTGTGTATAAAACTATAACACATTAATTATGAAAATGTCAAATTTTCTGAAAATAATAAAAAAATACCCAGATTCAGAGTAGGAAGATAGACAAAATAGAAGGCTGGTTAGACTTATAAAGAAGGCAAAATTTAGATATTCTGCTTCAATAGAGGAAACAGACTTTAGTCTGGATAGAAATCTATCTAAAAATATGCTCCTTAAATCTTGTAAACATTCCTTTAATAGTTTGGATATTCATTCTAAAGGTGAATTATTTAAACTTCTGTTTCTAATATCTTAATAAATATATCTACTAATCTAGGTTCAAATTGTATTGCAGAATATTTTTTTAGCTCTTTTTTATCTAATTCATATTTATCCAATTTTCCTCCAGTTTTATCTGGTAGACCTTCCCTGTTTTTCTTCTGTTATATCAGAAGTTTCCTTATCCACCGCTAAAATTTAAAATTCTTACTTTAGATCCATTATTTAACGGTTATTTAACGGTATAGAATCATTAAGATAATATTTGGAAGCCCAGAATTGATTGTAGAGCGTTTTAAAGTTATTTCTATGCTGTATCTATCAGATCTAAAGTTATAAAAATATGGATCTCATAAAAATAGATAGCCAAACCTTACCAAGCTGGCTTACTTTCCTTTCCTATTCTCTTTTTGTTTTTTCTTTGGCGCAAAAAATTAAGAAATAGCAAATAATTTAAGTAAATCACTTAGGATATTGCTTTCTAACTACTGATTTAAACTTATGATCCACAAAATATTTTTAGTGGGAGATGGCTGAAATGGGACATTTTGGGACATTTTATCCATTGGGAAAATAGCCTGATTTAAGGTCCGGCTAGTAGCATTTATGTGATCCATATTCCTTTTTACCCAAGCCACAAACCCATATTTTTAACCATCTTCCAAATTAGTGGCCTATGTTAACATCAATTTCAGAAGGAATGTCTTCAAAAGTTCTTTTTTCCAACTGTATAAGGCATATTTCTACAAATTTAAGTTGATGAGAACTTGGCCGAAAGCGGAAATTTTCGGAAGTTTTCCAGACGCGATCTCGACAAAGGGGGCGCGGGGGAAATGTCGCGAACCACGATACCCCCCCCTATACTCAACTGCGAAATCCTACGCGAGACTGGCGCGGATTGTATTTCATAAGGCCTCTAGGAATATTACCCCCTACCCCTTATTTACGTAACTTTGCCATTTACTAATTTATTACTTTATCTTCTTTTTGCCTTATATCTTCCCCCCCACTTCTCAACAATAAAGTTAGTTAATAATTTTGATGCTTCCAAAAATGAATCTTATAAATTAAAATATATTAAACTTTTAATTTTAAAGGAGAGTGCACAGTTTGGTTGATCTATCTAATCTTGATAAAAAATATTTTATAAATAATTTAGTCTATAATTGTCCATATTGTAAAAGGAATAATGTAAAATATTCATTAGAGGAAGTGTTTGAATTTAATTGGACAGATGATAAGGAAGCTTATGGTTATTTGGTCGTTTGCTCGTCATGTGGTAATAAATCATTACACTTAAGCCACAAGGACATTGCTTCTTATTCGAAAGCTCATGAAAAAAGTTTTTTTTATTCTGGTATAGATATTGATACTAAAATATTTTACTCTAGACCTTCTTCCCATTTTACACTTGATAACCGAATTCCAAGAAAAATTAGAGATTTAATCTTTGAATCAGAACAAGCTAGACAAGCAAATTTATTAGTCGGTGCATCTGCTTGCCTTAGGAAAGCCATTTATCAACTAGTTGAAAAAGAAGGTTCTTTAAGTATTGATAAGACTAATAGAATAGAATATAAAAAAAGTATAAAAAGTCTTAAAGAGAAATTAAATTTTGTAGACTCTACTCTATTTGATGCATTATCTAGTATTCAAGAAATGACAAGTGATAATTTACATGAGAATTCTTGGGAAGCTTGGGATTCTAATAAATTAAAGTTTTTAATTGAGCTTGTTAAGACAATTTTAGATGAAATATACGTTATACCTGATGTAAGGAAAAAAAGAATTTCTGAATTGCATAAAATGCAGGGCAAACTAAAAAAAGAAAAAACTATTACTTCCTAAGTAATAGAAGTAACGGTTTTTCCCTTTACTAAATATTCCATCTTCCAAATTTGCATAATGACTAACTAGCAATAGCAAAGGCTTCTTTTATTGACTTAATTTGAGGAATTAATTCGATAATATTTGAATAATAATTAGTTCTAAATGTGTTCAATATCCCCAGATATAATTGACTTGCTATCATTTTTAGTACCATTTTTGACTTGAATTAATCTTATGACAGAAAAATATAAGGGTTATAAGAAAGTTTCAATATATATAAAAGATAGTTATAATTAAATTTAAGTTAAATTAATATTAATTTTTAAAAGGAGAAAGCTATTATTTATAACTTAACGTTGAAATTTGAGCTATCTAAGTATGTAAATTTTGATTGTGAAGAACTTTGTTTGAGGTCATCTAACAAAGATATTGTATATACTTTATATCCTTCTGATAAAGAAAAATCACTTAAAGATTCAAGTGAATTTATAATTAAAGGTGTCGGATCCAGTACTGAGGAAGAAGCTCGTGAAGAAGGAATGAAAGTAAAAAATGCTTTGATGTGGTTTGGTATAAACAATAGGCTAGGAGTGAATTTTATTAAAAGTACTGGAAAATCTTCGAATTTTTTAAAGAAAGAACTTTTTGATAAATTTGGAGTTACGGTTTTAGATGATAATGGACTAAATATATATCCAGAAAATGATGAATCAACTGTTTTTATCTCATTCTCCGGTGAAGGGTATGGGATCCATAAACCGTTAAAGCCTTTTGCTGAAACTTTTCAAAATGGATTGAATATTGAATTAAACAAAAAAAAGAAATTAAGTTTAGAATTATACAATGCCTCTCATTTTGAATCTTCTATTCGTGCTAAATTTTTAACTTTGATAATTGCTATTGAAAGTTTAATTTCACCAATAAAAAAAAGTGATGAAGCAGTTAAATTTATTGAATCTTTAATTGAACAAACTGGACAACAAGCTAGGGAGGATATTAAATCTTTAGTTGATCGTTTGGGGGATTTAAAAATTGAGTCCATTTCATCTAGTGCGAAATCTTTGGTAAAGAAACATCTTGAATATAAACAATATGATGGTAATTCTGCTGAAGGTTTTTTTAAAAAATGTTATGACATTAGAAAAAAATTAGTGCATGATGGCGATCTACCTGAAGGCATTGGCGATTTGTCTAAAATAACCATAAATCTTGATAAAATGGTATCTGATTTATTAATTTCATGTGTTGAAATGAATTAATTGTAAATAAATCTATAATATGGAAATTTTAGTAGGATATTTATAGTTAATCTAATTATTTTTAATCTGTGTCGTTGTCAACTGTCCCCAGTGAAATTATATAGGTATATTATTTATTACAAAATAGGTCTTTCAAATTTATCAATTCATTTAAAAATTGGTTCGAAATTTCAATACTTGGGGCAGCCAATAAATAGTGAGTAGCGGGGTGGGGTAAGTTTATGTGTTGGCGTATACTCTTAAATCTGGAATGTAAATATACTCATTTTGTTGTTGTATAATAGTTCTAACATCGTTCACGATAGCCAGTCAAAATAATAAGTTAGAACAAAAAAATAAAGAAACAACTTAAAAATCAAATATTAGATATTTTATATGGGTTTTTAATATTCAATTTCTATTATGGAAGAAAAAAGGCACCAATTATAAAAGGTATAAATGCAAAGAATGCAAATGCAGGATGGGCTCTTCTGGTCTTATTTTGACTGTCCCAATTAAATAGATAAATGGCTAGTCCAAATGACAATATTCCACCTAAAAACAAAATCAGAAGTGACCATATAGGATTATAGTCAATAGATTGATTATATGAGTAGAACTTGAATAAATTTATTGCATGAGTACTTGGAAGAAGCATTCCGATTTTTCCTAAAAAAGTAGGTAGTAGTTGGGAAGGAACGAAATAACCACCTATTAGCATTGAAGGTATAAAAATCAGTTGAGACCACAGTATAGTTCCACGTGAACTAGAAGAAGCTATACCAATTAGTACTGCCAGTCCTGCACATGTAAAGGCAGTTAGCAAGAAAATTAATACAAAGGCTAGCCAGTTTTTTGGAAGTGGAGCCTTAAAGAATGCAAATGCAGTTGGTGTAATAATTATAGATACTACTATAATATGTATTATAGTAGTCAGTGGTGGGATAATTACTATGGAAGTTGCAGGTACTCCATTAATTTTATAACTTCTAAATATTCCAGCTTCACGTGATTTTACCAGGGGTTCCGGGATTCCAAGAAGGGTGCTTATTAGTATAGTAATTACTACCATAGCTGGAATTATTATGTCTATAAAATCTGGATTAATGTTTGCCATTAAAAAACCTATCATAATATAAAATCCCAAGGGAAATAGATAATTCATTAGTAGCAAATTTTTATCCCTGATTCCAGTTTTAAATTCAAATATAAAATGATTTTTAAAAGCTTTCATTTTTTAGTCTTTGTATTTGTAATTTCTAAAAAACGATCTTCTAAAGAAGGACGTTCTACTCTCAAATCAATGAGTTCATCTTTTTGTTTTGATATATATTCAATTAATGCTGAAACGGTTAGGCCAATATTAGTGCTATAGTAAATTGTGTATTCATCTATGGACTTAAACTGGGTAACCCCTGGAAATTTAATATTAAGCTTTGATAAACTTGAGCCTTCTACTCTAACAGAAATTTTGGTCAAACCTGCTCCAGTTGCTGTTATCTCACGGGGAGTCCCGATAGTAACAATTTTGCCTTTTAGTAATATGGCAACACGGTTAGCTATTTTTTCTGCTTCGGCCATATCGTGAGTAGCAAATAAAATAGTTGTACCGTTTTCCTGTAGTTCTTTTATCATATTATGAAGCTCCACTCGTGATTGGACATCAAGGCCTGCAGTTGGTTCATCTAAAAATAAAATAGGTGGTTTATGAGCAATAGCGAGAGCAAGGGCCAATCGTCTTTGTAAGCCAGTGGATAATGTATGATATTGAACGCCCATTTTTTCTTTAAGACCTAAACGTTCCAATAAGTCATATCGAGAAGGCACATTATGATAAGCACTAAAGAAATTCATGGCTTCATTTACACACATGCTATCGGGCAATCCTGAAGTTTGAAGCTGGACACCTATGGTATTGCGGAGATTGCTGTAATTATAATTTGGGCTTACACCCATCAATTTAAAAGAACCTCTATCGGGCTTTCTTAAACCCTCAAGACATTCAAAGGTAGTTGTTTTACCAGCACCGTTAGGTCCTAAAAGTCCAAATATTTCCCCCTTTTGTACATTGAAACTTATGTCATCAACAGCCACTAAATCCCCGTAGGCCTTTCTTAATTTATTTACTTCAACGACAATATCTTTCATTTTTAAAGGTATGTTTTATATTAAATTATATTAATACTGTTCTAAATACTAACATGCGGTATTTAAAATAAAAAGATTAAATAAAATTTCATTTCATTAATTTATAGAGTAAAATTTTCTATTAGGTATTAAAAAGAAAATAGTATTAAAGAACTGCTCAATATATTATTCCGGTATAAAAACATCCTCATTTAAGACTAGTAATTTGGTTCTAGCTAGGAAGCAAATTAAGCTTTTCTAAATTCAACATTTAATACTTTGATCTGTGGTGATAATTCGATAATCTGGTAGTAATATTTAGTTCTAAATGTATTCAATATCCCCAGCCACTTATTCCATATATATCTTTACTAAGACCACAGTTTTTATTAAGATAAGTTAATATGAAATCTAAATATATAGAAATTGGTGTTTGCGGTCTTTCTTGTCGTCTTTGTCCGGGCTATGTTATGAAAACAAAAAGCAAGTGTCCTGGATGTAAAACGGATTATCGGCTTGGAGGCCCTTGCTCTATTTTGCATTGCGCTTTTAAAAGAAATATTGAATTTTGTGGAGATTGTGAAGAAAATGAGACTTGTGAGAAATGGAAAAGGAATCGTGAACATGGAAAGAGATATGATTCTTTTAAATGTTATCAAAAACTCGAAAACGACATTGATTTTATCCAGAATAATGGTTTAGCTGAATTTAGAAAATCACAAAGGAAAAGGGGAAACCTGCTTAAAAAGATGCTGGATCAATTCAATGAAGGTCGGTCAAAGAGTTACTACTGTATTGCTGCTACAGTATTTAAGGTAGATGAGTTAGGGGAAGCAATATCGGAAGCCAGGATCAGGTCCAAAGGCCTGGATATAAAAGAAAAAGCTAAAATTCTTCATTCTATTTTGGATAATATTGCATCAAAAAATAATTATTATTTAAAATTGAGGAAAAAATAATCTCTTTTATTGATTTATCCAATGGAGTATCTTTCATTCAAAAACAAGCTGTATTTATAATTGAGACCTACCCTGGCAGTATTATTTATCAAAATATTTATACAAATTTATTTCTATTAATTCTTTTAAAATTTGTTTCGAAATTTCGCAACTCGTGGCAGCCAGAATTCGTATGCTGAATGTCTTAAAAATATTTTTTACATATTTTTAGAATAAAGAAAAATCAAATTCCTGATACAAACAATAATTACATAAACTATTATAAAGAATACAACTATCCACTCAAGAAAAAATACTTTATTAAAAATCCCTGAAGATATATTAATAACAGCTGCAAAGAATGAAAATATAGTAAGCGGATGAGTACTCTTTTTATAGATCCAAATAATCCCCGAAAAAGCTATGGAAGTTCCTAAGAGGATATATAAAAGCTTTGACCATAAAGAGTGATTTGAAATATCATTTATGGGAAATATCCCACTCATTAAAAAAGAGAATCCTCCTAGCATACCAAATATTTTTACCAGCCAGGTGTATATTTTTATTTTTCTTCGATTATCTTTTATCAGTTCCACAATAAAAAAATAAAAGAAAATAATCAGAAAACCGGTAATAATACTAGCAAGCCTGTAATAAATAGAGCCTGAAATGTTCCAACTAACATGGCCTAGGTCACTTAACCAGTTATGAAATGGGTTAAATTCAAGAGGATAAAAAAACCAGGATATAAGAGCAAAAAAGAGGTAAGTTGCTATTGCTGTAAATCCAAATGCTGAAGAAATAATATGTTTTTTCATTTTAATTAATTTAAATTAATTTTTATTTTAAAAAACCTTATCAATAAAGTTAACCAAGATATTAATGAAAAAATATTACTACTTTTATTTTAAAATTGATAATTAATTTTAAAATTATTAATAAATATATTATAAGAGGCTGCCCTAAGATATGAAATAATGTGAGGAACTTATATCAAGAGAAACTTCATTATTTTAATAGAGCTTTTAATTTTATTATTTCTTTCAAAAATTGGTTCGAAATTTCACTACCTGGGGCAGGAAGAATTTGTTTATGTACTAGAGTTAATTCTTTTGTGAAACGGAGAATGTGTGAGTATATTCACAATTATTTGAATAATAAAAAGTCCAAGCATAATAACTCCTCCTATTTTAGAATAGTTTTTCCAGACCATCACAACAAATCCATAATTCATCGCATAATAAAAGGCCAAATAAGGTATCACTGGTTTCCAATACTTTTTAAAATTCTCACGGAAAGGAATCTTCAAAATATAATCATACAAAAATTCCAAGGCTAAGAATGTTAAAAATATCCCTAGGAAAATAATATATTGCACAGCTTTATGTTCTTTTTGAACCAAGAAAATTTCATAGACAGCTGGAATCGCTAAAATAAAATAAAACTTACCAACTCGTTGCAAAATAGTCATTTTTTTCCGAATTAAAAAAATGTAAATTAAAAATAGATTATTTATAATTCCGAGGACAAAAAATAATTCTTCTAACATGATATAGATCAATCCCTCCTATCCTAAAGAATATAATAAGCTCGGAGGGAGGAAAGTCAAGTTATTTGATAATTAGATTTATAGGAAATAGTGAATATTTTAGAAATGTTCTTTTAATTTTATTATTTCTCTTAAAAATTGGTTCGAACTTTCACTACTCGGGGAGCCAGGAAAATTCTATTTATTGGATCTTTATTAAATCAGATTTTCTAATTCTTCTTTATCTAATCCCGCGCTTTTTAAAATTGCCAGGCAGGTACCTCTCGGCAGGTCTTTTTTATGAAATGGTACAATGACTCTGGTTTTTGTTTTTGGTAAATAATAAATATAATGGCTACCTTTTATTCTATCCAGTACAAAGCCTTTAGATTTAAGTATTTTAATAATCTTATTTGGTGTAATGGAAGGTAGCTTAGGCATTTGTATTGACTGATAGAGTGTATTCTAATATATTTTCTTCAGTAGGTATCTCTTCCCCATGAGCTTTTAAACTTTCAATATATAATTCAATAGCTTCTTTAGCTTTTTCTATTGCTTCGTCGAGTGTATCACCATATGTAATGCAACCGGGTAGGGAAGGCGCAGAAGCTGTAAATCCCCCCTCAGGTTCTTTTCTTAAAAGTATTTTGTAATTTAATATTTTCATCTACGACATTATTTAAATAATTTTTTTAATAATCATATTATGCAATTGTTTTTATAAAAAGTAAAATATAAAGTTTTTAAAAATTAATGGTTGCATATATAAGCAAAAATACATTCTAATTTAAAAAATTTTATGAAAACCGGTTAAAATCGCATTCACGATATTATGAAACTTTATATGCCCAAGGGTATTTATGAAGTATTTAAATACTGTTTTAAAGATTTAGATATAAAGAATCAAGAAATATTTAGAGATTTATATTTTGGGCTAATAAGAAAGAGGTTAAGGCAGGGTTATGGTGAGCTGTATAACGTAAAAGTTGATGATAGGGATATTGAATCTGATGATATTAAAAACTATTTAGAATTTAAAGATGAAGAACCTCAAGTTATGGCTCATAAATATATTGAGGATATGACCAAAAAGTATGGGGATTATAAGAAGGTATCGATTTTTAAAAAGAATATTGATGAGTAAAGATACAGCATATTTTTTTGTTGATGAATCCGGAGATACATCTTTTTTAATAGAAAAGGACAAAATGTTGTTGGAAAAGAGAGTTGCTCAAGAATTTTAATAATAGGTTTAACTAAAACTTTTAATCCAAAAAACATAAGAATTTCTATATATAAATTACAGCATGAAATAATAAATGATCCATATTTTTATAATGTACCTTCGGTAAAAGATATTAATAAAAGGGGTTTTCATGCAACTGATGATATTCCTGAAGTAAGGGAAAAAGTTTTTAAACTAATAAATTCTTTAAAGGTTAAAGCAGAAATAATAGTATCACGAAAAATTGAAAAAATTTTTAGAGAAAAGCATCTTTGTAATGAAAATTTGTTTTATGATGATATTGTATCTAAATTATTTGAACCAAAATTACATAAATCTTCTAAAATACAAATCTGTTTTTCAATAAGAGGGAATAGAAAGAGGCAAAAACCTCTTGAAAATGCAATTTTAAAAGCTAAGAAAAATTTTGAACAAAAATTAAATATTCAAATAAATTCAAAAATTAATGTTTTTGCTCAATATCCAAGAGATGAATGTTGTTTGCAAGTGATAGATTATATTAACTGGTCAGTTTATAGGGCTTATGAAAAAAAGGATGTTCGTTATGTGAATTATTTATTGAATAATATAAGAATTATAAAAGATATTTATGATTTTAATAAATATCCTTTAAATAGCTATAGTCGTAGAAAGAATAAATTTGATATAAATAAAATAAGTCCTTTGTAGCTAGATTGATTAAAAAATCAACGCAT
>Ga0307376_10001215_pt1 | contig 28567 bp, 19 predicted proteins | sample TR2MG_FD_202536 | JGI IMG/M metagenome (GOLD analysis project Ga0307376, IMG submission 202536) | Soil microbial communities from Risofladan, Vaasa, Finland - TR-2 | ecosystem: Environmental > Terrestrial > Soil > Coastal area > Acid sulfate soil | place: Finland: Risofladan, Vaasa | collected...
CACTTATCAGGGATTGAGCCTTGTTATCCGCAAGCGTTTTTCTCCTGACGAGTTTTGGCCGAGTCTCCAGAGGTGGGGGGTCACCATCGTCTGGGGCGTTCCGGCCATGTACATGTACGTATTGAACCAGATCGATCCCACCGTCATCGACCATTCCAAACTCAAGCTCAGGTATGCCTTTTCCGGCGGCGCCCCGATACCGCCCGAATTGATCCGGGACTTCAGGGATAAATTCTCGGTGCAGGTGATTGACGGTTACGGGCTTACGGAGGTAACCGGAGTTTCGACTTCCAGCCTGGGTGCGCCGTTGAAGACGGAAACCATCGGACAGCACTTATTTGAGCAGGAAGTTGAGATTATGGATGATAATAACAACGTGCTGCCCTACGGAGAGGTGGGTGAGGTATGCATGAAAGGCGAGGCGGTTATGATCGGGTATCTAAACAAGCCCGAAGCAACCGCTGAAACAATCAAGGAAGGCTGGTTACACACGGGAGACCTCGGCTACATGGATGACGAGGGGTATCTTTTCTTCACGGGTCGAAAGAAGGAAATGATCAACCGCGGCGGCGAGAACATATATCCGCGGGAGATCGAAAGAGTACTGGAGGGTCACCCCAAAATTGCCGAAGTGGCGGTGGTAGGCGTCCCGGATCCCGCCCTGGGCGAGCGGGTAAAGGCCTGTGTCGTCCTGAAGGAACCGCAGTCAATGATGGAAAGCGACATTAAGGCATACCTCGAAGACAAAATAGCGAAATATAAGCTTCCGGAGTTCGTCGAACTCTATTCCGCACTGCCGAGGAATCCAAGCGGCAAAGTGCTGAGGGCGGAATTGAAAACGACCGCGCCGGGACAGGAGTAAGGTGCGGCTATTCCTCCGGCTTTCAGCCGGAAAGCTTTAAACACAAGAACCCTGCAACTGCAATCGGGCCTGGAAAGCCCTGCTGGATGCGGTCCCGGCCGCCAGGGCGCGATCAACCGGCTTTTGGTGCCCGGTCGGTAAACTGAGAACACGGGTGGTGTATCATGCTTCAAACCAGAATAACGAAACTTTTCGGCATAGAATACCCCATCATTTTGGGAGGGCTGCAACTCCTGGGCCGGGCCGGGCTGGCGGCGGCCGTTTCCTCTGCCGGCGGCCTGGGTCTCGTCACGGCGGGTTGTTTCAGCGGCGCGGAAGACTTTCTTAACGAGCTGTCCCTGGCCCGGAGTCTTACGGATAAGCCGGTGGGAGTCAACATCTCCCTCGGCATTCGCCGCGGCATGGACGAGTTTTTAGATGCCGCCCTCGTGGCCCAGGTGCCGGTGGTGTTCACCTCGGGGCGGAATCCCGAAAAGTACGTGGCGAGGCTCAAACAGGCGGGTATCAAACTGGTCCACGTTGTTCCCGCCGTCCGCTACGCCCTGAAAGCCCAGGAGATAGGGGCCGATGCGGTGGTGGTCGTCGGCTTCGAGGCCGGCGGTCATCCCGGCATGGACGATGTGGCCAACCTGGCCCTGATTCCCCAGGCCTGCGATGCGCTCGAGATTCCGGTGATAGCCGCCGGGGGGATCGCGGACGGACGGGGACTGGTTGCCGCCCTAGCCCTGGGGGCCGAGGGTGTGCAGTTGGGCAGCCGTTTTGTGGCAACTGTGGAATGTGTCGCTCACGACAACGTCAAGCAGGCCTACCTCAAGGCGGCGGAAACCGATACGGTGCTGGTCGAGAAAAGTCTCAAGAACGCCCTGCGGGTTTTGCGTACGGAAACGGCCGGCCGGGTACTGGATCTGGAGGCCGGGGGCGGCGTTGTCGGGGATCTGTTACCCTACATCGGCGGGGATGCCTACGCGCGCGTGGTCGGCGGGGGCGATCTGGCGGCGGGCGTGTTGTCTTGCGGCCAGGGGGTGGGCTTGATTAGGGAAATACTGCCGGCCGGGGAAGTGATTCAACGGATGGTGGCAGAGACCCGGGCCGTGCTCGGCCGCCTGAACGGCATATTATCGTGAAAGCCTGTTTCATCCGGGCCGGGAGGGTTTCCTGGACCTCTCCCGGTCACCTCGTCCGTCCGGGCCGGGGGGCATGAACAGAGCCGGCTTGAGATCGTCAGTTAAGGGGGGTTGTTCATTTGGATAACCAGGATAACCAGGCCGATCTGTGTTATCTTTCCGCCTGGGAAATCGCCCGGCTGATAAGAACGAAATCGGTGTCGCCGGTGGAAGTGGTGGACACTTTCCTGGAGCGCATAGACCGCATCAACCCACACCTCAACGCTTACTGCACGGTGGCTTACGACCTGGCCCGCCGGCGGGCCAGGGAGGCCGAGGACCGGGTGGTGCGGGGGGAGCGCTGCGGGCCGCTGCACGGTGTACCCATTGCCATCAAGGACCTTACGCCCACCGCAGGCATCAGGACCACCTACGGGTCGGTGATCTTTGAAAACAACGTCCCCGCCCAGGACTCGATATTCGTGGAGCGGGTCAAAGAAGCCGGAGCCATTGTCCTGGGGAAAACCAACACCCCCGAATTCGGTCACAAAGGAACCACCGACAACTTGTTGTCCGGGGCTACCCGCAACCCATGGGATACCGCCCTGACCTCCGGGGGGTCAAGCGGGGGTTCGGCCGCCGCGGTGGCGGCCGGGCTTGTACCTCTGGCCGAAGGCAGTGACGGCGGCGGTTCCATCCGCATTCCGGCCGCCTTGTGCGGGGTGTACGGCCTGAAGCCTACCTACGGAAGGATTCCCATGGACAATTCGATATCCAGGTTTTCTTCCCACACTCCCTTCCTGACCCACGGTCCCATCGCCCGGACGGTGGCCGACGCCGCGCTGCTCCTGTCCGTGGTGACCGGTCCCGACCGGCGGGATCCTTTTTCCCTGCCATACACCGGGGAAGATTTTGCCGATACCGGGAAAGAGGAGATCATAGGCCTGAGAATCGCCTACAGCCCCGACCTCGGCTTTTTCGAGATCGACTCCGGGGTAAGGGAAGTTGTCGACCGCGCGGTGCAGGTTTTTCCTCTGCTGGGGTGCCAGGTGGAAATGGTGGACCCGGGTCTGGAAAATCCGGCGAAAAACGTTGACGAAGCCTTCAACCTGATGTGGTGCGTTTATTTCGCCGCCTTCTGCAAGGACTTTCTGCCCCGGTGGGAATCCCGCATGTCTCCCGGCCTGGTGGCCATGGTCAAGGCCGGTCTCAAGGTATCCGCAGTGGATTATAAGCGCCTGGACCTGGCCAGGACCGCGCTGTGGACCAGAATGGAAGAAATCTTTAAGAAATACGACTTGCTGCTAACGCCAACCCTGGCGGTTGGGGCTTTTCCCCTGAGTTGGCCCGGGCCTTCCCGGATCAACGGAAAGGAAGTGAATCCGTACCGGAGTTGGATGCTCACCTATCCCTTCAATATGACGGGACATCCGGCCGCTTCCATTCCCTGCGGGTTCACCCCGGACGGGCTGCCCGTCGGTCTCCAGATCATAGGCGGGCGTTTTGCGGAAAAAACCATCCTTACGGCCTCGGCGGCCTTCGAGGCGGCCTTGCCGGGCACGCGCGCCCGGCCACCCTGCCAGGGATGTTCGTGACAGCGGCCAATAACAAGGGTTCGAAAAAAATAGAAGGGGATTGAACATGAGAACACGGGAACAGTACATCGAGGGACTGGGCAAAATGAACCGTAACCTGTACTCCAACGGTCAGAAGATCGATAGGCTGGACGAGCGCCAGGAAGGGGCCATCAACGTCATGGGCCTGACTTTCGACGCGGCCTGGGATCCCGCCAGCCGGGATTTGTGTACGGCGACGTCCCACCTGACCGGGGAAACCATCAATCGCTTCAACCATATTCACCAGAGCCGGGAAGACCTGCACAAAAAGCAGGATATGACCAGGTTCCTGTGCAACAAGGTCGGGCGGTGCATCCAACGGTGTATGGGAATAGACGCCGCCAATGCGATCAACGCTGTTTCCTACGAAGCGCAGAAATCCCCCAAGGCCAAGACCGCCTACCACGACAACTGGCTGAAATGGCTGGGACGTTTCCAGGCCCAAGACCTCGTGGCCAGTTGCGCGCAGACGGACGTCAAGGGCGAGCGTTTGAAACGTCCGTCCGAACAGACCGATCCCGACATGTATGTGCACGTGGTGGAAGAGCGGAGCGACGGAATCGTCGTGCGCGGTGCCAAGGTCCACATTTCGGAAGCCTCCATCTCCGACGAGATCCTGGTTGTGCCAACCCGGGCCCTCAGGAGGGGCGAGGAAGGCTATGCGGTGTCTTTCGCGGTTCCTTCCGATTACGAGGGCATCAAGCAGGTCGTCCATTTCCACGGCGCCCGCAAGCGTGACCACTATCAGAGGGGCATTGCGTACGGCTATACCGACTCTTACATCATCTTTGACGATACCTTTATTCCCTGGGACCGGGTGTTCCTGTGCGGGGAAACCCAGCACGGCGGCATAGCGGCCCTTTTGTTCGCCCTGTTCCACCGTCATTCGTACTCCGGCTGCAAGCCGGCCATGCTTGACTATGTCATTGGTCTGGCCGCCCTGGCCGCCGAAATCAACGGCATTGAAAAGACGCCGCACGTGCGTGAAATGTTGTCCCGGCTGATCATGACCGGTGAGCTCGGCTACGCGGCCGGCTATACGGCATCGGACCTCGCCAGGCCCGAAGTCTACATGCCGGGTGCGGGCCTGGTGCCGTACGGCCCCGGCAGCTACATCCCGAATTCCATCTATGCCAACGTCGGCCGGTGCCTGTCCGGCGAGGCGGTGTTCCACGAACAGGAGATCCTGTGCAACATCGCCGGTGGCCTGCCCGCCACTTTCCCGTACGAAAACGACCTGGCTAACCCCGAAACCAGGGCTCTTTTAGAGAAGTACATCAACCGGAATCCGAAGATCCCCGTTGACGAACAAATCAAGTTCTGGCTGAACTTCATCGATTTCGCCCTCGCCGGCTCCTCCGGCTCCGCGATGTACGGCGCCTACCACGGCGGCGGCTCCCCGATCATGGAGCAGATCGCCATCACCACCCAATACGACATTGAGTCCAAGAAGGACATCGTCAGGGCTATCGCCGGAATGGCACCCGGGCCGGAGAAGAAATGATCCGGGGATCGAACCGGCCCGGTAAGCCGGAGCAACAATGGTCCGTGGGGGCAGACTCCGGTCCGGGGTAGAACGGGTGGCAACTTGGTCCCATGGCGGCGATCCGCATTAAGGGAGAGGAACCATGAGTTGGTATGAGGAGATAGCGGAACTGCAGAAAAAAAGAGCGCATGCTCTGGCCATGGGTGGGGAGGCGAAGGTCAGCCGCCAGCACGGCCAGGGCAAACTTACCGCCCGGGAGCGGATAAACCTGCTTTTTGATCCGGGAACTTTCACCGAGTACGGCCTGCTGGCCCAAAGCCAGAGCTCCCGGCCGGAAATGGCCGGCAAGGATACTCCCGCCGATGCCGTCGTAACGGGCTACGGGCGGATCCACGGTCGCCCGGCCTGCGTTGTGGCGGAGGACTTTACCGTTATGGGCGGGTCCGTCGGCGCCACCCACATGCAGAAAAACAGGCGCATCATTTCGCTGGCGCGGAGCATGAAAGTCCCCGTGGTCTGGCTCATGGACGGGGCCGGCGCCAGGGCGGAGGAAAGCATTAACTCCGGCTTGCCCCTTGCCGCCCATTTTCTGGAAATAGCGAGGCTTTCGGGTACCGTACCCCAGGTCGGCGTAGCCATGGGTCCGTGTTCCGGTGACTCTTCCCTGGTGACCAGTCTGCTCGAATTCATCATCCAGGTGAAGGGGCACGGTATGCTCTTTGCGGGCGGTCCACCGGTAGTCTTCTCGGCCGTCGGGGAGGTGATCTCCAAGGAAGACCTGGGCGGCACCGGGATTCACTGCCGAATCTCCGGGGTGGCCGACAACGAGGCGGAATCCGACCAGCATGCCATCTCACTGGTGAAGCAATACCTTTCCTATTTCCCCCCCAACGCCCATGAATACCCGCCCTACATGGACACCGGCGACCCCATCGACCGGATGGACGAAGAACTGCTGGACATAGTGCCCCGGGAGTATAAGGGATTTTACGACGTGAAGCGGGTTATCAGGGCCATCGTGGATAACGGCTGGTTCTTCGAAATCAAGCCGGCCTACGGGGAGAGCCTGGTAACCGCCCTGGCCCGCATGGGCGGCCACCCGGTAGGTATCGTGGCCAACCAGCCCTGCGTACGCGCGGGCGCCCTGGATGCCAGGGCGGCGCCCAAGATGAGACGTTTTATGGACTTGTGCAACGCCTACCACCTGCCCCTCGTCTTTCTGGTGGACGTGCCCGGGGTAATGACCGGCAGCCTGGCCGAGCAGGAGGGGACGTTGCGGGCCGGCATGGCCGTGGCCTATTCCCTGGCCTGGGCCGACGTGCCCAAGATCACCGTGGTCTTAAGAAAGGCCTTCGGTTTCGGAGGGGCGGCTATGTGTGGTTACGGGGCGGGGCAGGCAGCCGTGTTCGCCTGGCCCTCGGCCCGCTTCGGGGCCATGCCCGGCCGGGGCGGCATTCTGGCCGCCTATAAGAACGAGATCGAGGCGTCGGTGGACCCTCAGGCTACGATAAGGCAATTGGAGGCCCGTTTCGGGGAGTACGCCGGCCCCTACGCCGCCGCCCGGTCTTTCAATGTGGATGATGTAATCGACCCCCGGGAAACCAGACTCAGGGTAATCCGGGCGCTGGAACTGGCGCTGGGCTGTCGTAGCGTACCGGCCCGGCCGGTTCCCCGTTTCGGCGTGATGCCCTAGAAGGGAATGGTGTTTGGTAACGGCGGGTACGGCGGAAGAAAACTAGGAGGTCGGCGATGGAGGAGTTAATCACGGATCTGGAGCGGCGGAAAGAAGAGGCGCGGCTGGCGGGTGGAGAGGAAAAGATTAAGCTGCAGCACGGCCTGGGCCGTTATACGGCCAGGGAGAGGATCGACCGGCTTGTGGACCCGGGCAGCTTTTTGGAGCTGGGCCTGCTCAGCCGGTCCGAGTATCCCGGCGCCGGGGCGAAGAGCGCCGGGGACGGGCTCGTTTGCGGCATCGGGAAAATCGCGGGCCGGCCGGTGGTGGTGGAGGCGTCGGACAAAACGGTCTTTGCCGCCACGGAGGGGGCGGTGCACATGCGCAAGGCCAAGGCCGTGCACGAATATGCGGTCAAACGCGGGTTTCCCATTATCAACCTGGGTGAGGGCGGGGGGTTGCGCATGCCCGACGGCATGGGGGCTGACGGCATCAGCGACAAGATGATGCCCATGGACCTTCTGTTGCACGGACGGCGGGTGCCGTTCATCGCCGGCATAATGGGGGACAGCTACGGAGGGCCCACCTGGTTTGCCGTATCGGCCGACTTTGCCGTGCAGGTCATGGGTACCTGCATGGCGGTTTCCGGCCCCAGGATGCTGGAGGTGGCCACCGGCGAGAAGGTGACGCCGGAGGAACTGGGGGGCTGGCGGGTCCATGCCGAGTTGACCGGACAGATAGACGCCTTCGCCGAAAATGACGACCACTGCCTGGCCGTTATGAAAGAATTTCTCGGCTACATGCCCTCCAACGCTTCCGAGGAACCGCCCTTTAGGGCCACGGACGACAGCCCGGACCGCCGGGTGGACGAGGTGACGGGTATAGTTCCTACGAGGCGGAACCGGGCCTATGACATGAGACGCGTCATCAGCCTGCTGGTGGATGACGGCGTTTTCTTCGAGCTGAAAAGCCTTTTCGGCCGGGCGCTGATCACCGGCCTGGGCAGGCTCAACGGCCGGGTGGCGGGGTTTGTAGCCAGTCAGCCCATGTTCAACGCCGGGGCCGCCGGACCGGAGGAGTGCGAAAAGGCCACCGAGTTTATCTGCCTGTGCGACTCCTACCACATCCCGCTGGTCTTCCTGCACGACATTCCGGGCTTCCTGGTGGGAAGCCACGCCGAGCAGCGCAAGATGCCCACCCGGATAATGGTCTGGAACCAGGCCCTGGCATGGTCCACCGTGCCCAAGGTGTCGGTGGTGGTGCGCAAGGGCATCGGGGCGGCCTACAGCAACATGTGCGGCCCCGGCATGGGCGCGGACTTCGTGTTTACCTGGCCCGGCGCCGAGATCAACTTTACCGGCCCGGAAGTAGGCGTGAACGTGGTCTACGGCCGGCAGTTGGCGGAGGCCGCAGACCCGGTCGAGGAGCGAAAGAAACTGGTTGAGAACTGGGAGTTCGACAGTTCCCCTTATCGGGCGGCGGCCAAATACCTCATCGACGACGTGATCGATCCCCGCGACACCCGCAGGGTGCTCTGCCGCGTCCTTGAATACGCCTGTCTGAAGAACGGTTCAAAGGGCCGCCGGCTGCTGGCCAACTGGCCCACGGGATATTGAAGACCGGTTGTACGGTCCGGCCCGGGTGTTTCCGGTGGGAATGTCTCATAGCGGCCCGGGTAGAAGTTCCCTTCTCTCGGTACCAAGGGGCGCGCATTTGGACTTGAGAGGAGAAGTTGTTCGGGGCGGGGCCCGCGTTATCCAGACCCGGGGCAAGGAATCAAGGAGGTGGATGTTTGTGACGGAAGAATCCTATTTTGAGCAGCTGCAGGCCTCCTGGCGGCGGGTGTGGCCTCATCCGTCGCTGCCGGAGCAGCCCGTAAAACCATTCGGGGACATCCCGATCTGCGGTTACGTAACCGAGTACGCACGGCGCCAGCCGGAGAAGGCTTGTCTGATCTATTACGGACGGCGGTTCTCCTATGGGGAAGTTGACGAGTTGAGCAATAGATTCGCCAACTTACTGCTGAAGCAGGGGGTAAATAAGGGCGACAGGGTGGGGCTCATGCTTCCGAACTGCCCGCAGTTTTACATCGGCTATCTCGGAACGCTGAAGGCGGGCGGCATCTGCGTACTGCTCAATCCCTTGTTGAAGGAACTGGACCTGGAATCCCTGGTGCAGGAAGCACAACCGGCCGCCGTCCTCACCCTGGACCAGCTTTACCCCCTGGTAAGGGCGGTGACGGCGGGGGTTAATCCCTCCACCGGCGTGATTCCGACCAGCTTTGCGGAATTCCTGCCTTCCGGTCCCGAGCTGCCGCTGCATCCGACCATGCAGGCGGTGGAACCCGTGGGGGACACTGAGTTCTACCTGTCGCCGCTTTTGGCGCAGAGTTCGCCGGCTCCGCCGCCGGTGCGCATTTCACCCGGGGACTATGCCACCATGAACTTTACCGGCGGGACCACCGGGTTACCCAAGGCGGTGCTGCACCGCCACCGCAACATCATCTACACCGCGGCCTGTCTCTATACTTTCGGTTACAGCCATTTGCTCGCGGAAGACCATTTCGGAAAGTCCGTAGATTATCCGGCATTTCTGGCTGAAATATACCGGGACGAAATGGCCCTGGCGGCCATGCCGGTCTTCTGGATCGCCGGAAAAGATACCGGTGTGGATGGTCCGCTTTTCAGCGGCTCCACCATCGTTCCGATTACGCGCTGGGATCCCCTCGTAGCCATGGAAGCCATCGACAGATACCGGGTAACTTCCACGTACGCACCTTTCGACCTATATTGGGAGATTCTGACCCACCCGGCGCAGGACCGTTATAACCTGAAAAGCTTGCGCCTGTGTACCGGGTCGAGCTTCATTAAGGGTCTAACCGTGGAATTGCGGGAACAGTGGCGCGTCCGTACGGGGGCCGTTCTGCGTGAGGGGGCCTACGGTCTGACCGAGACCCACACCTGCGACACCATGACGGGAGGATTTCACCGGGGAAATGTGGACATCGACCGGAGCCAGACCTATGGTGGGGCCTTTTGCGGCATTCCCCACCCGGGAACCCTGGTCAAGATAGTGGACCCTGATACCGGAAGCCGGGTGTCCTCAGGGCAAAAAGGCGAGATATTCATAAAGTCGCCTTCGCTTGTGGATGGTTATCTCAACAAGCCCGACGAAACGGCCAAGTCGTTTCGGGATGGCTGGCTGCTAACCGGGGACATCGGTATGTACGACGAGGACGGTTTTTTGTATTACGTCTCCCGTACAAAATACATGCTCAAGGTTTCGGGCATCAGTGTTTATCCTACCCAGATCGAGTCGCTTCTGCTGAAACACCCCGCGGTCGAACTGGCGGGGGTGATCGGCGCCGATGATCCGGTTAAGGGGCAGGTACCCGTCGCGTACGTGAAGCTGAAGGAAACTCTTTCCGCAGTAACCGGGGCCGAGATCGCCGCCTGGTGCCGCGGGAACATGGCGGCCTACAACGTACCCCGCGAAATCATCATTGACACCGCACTGCCCCTTACGGCTACGGGCAAGGTGATCAGGGAGGACTTGGTGCGCGACTACGTCCGGCGGTTTTCGGCTGCGGATTCCGGGAGCCCGGAGCGGGCTTAGCCGGGAGACGCCCGGAACCCGCGGCAAATCTTCCGGGTCGCCGGCAGTCTCCCGGCGATCAGGACAGGGCCGGTGCCGGGGCTGTCCGGCAGGCTTTGCCCCGCCCCTATAGGGGAAAGACGGTTGGGGCCGGGCCCGCGATCGGACTGTTCCAATTTATTTTAGGAGGGGTTAACATTTGGAGGCTTCATTCCTTTCCCTGGAAGGCAAGAAGGCTCTCATCACGGGCGCCTGCCGCGGCATAGGCAGGGCGATAGCCGTCCTGTTTGCGGAGGCCGGGGCGGATGTGGTCTTAAGTTGTCGCAACCAGGCCCATCTGGAAGAGGTGGCCGGTGAAATCAGGAAAACGGGGAGAATCGCGTTGCCTGTGGCAGCTCATGTCCGTAAGGTCGAAGATCTCGAAAATCTGTTTGCCAAGGCAAGGGAACAATTTGGCGCAATAGATATCCTGGTCAATAACGCTGCTACAAACCCGGCTATGGGCCCTCTCGTGGACATGGACGGGAAGGTCTACGATCAGATTATGGATACCAACCTCAAAGGTTATACGGTGCTTAGCCAGTTGGTCGGAAAGCTCATGAGAGACAGCGGTGGGGGAAATATAATCAACATCTCATCGGTAGGCGGCATCACTCCCGGCAAGGGGCTGGGCTTGTACTGCATCAGTAAGGCCGCCGTAATTATGCTAACCAGGGTACTGGCGGTCGAATTGGGTGCTTACAACATACGGGTAAATGCTATTGCCCCGGGAATCGTCAAGACGAGGTTCAGCGAGGCACTTTGGAGCAACAAGGATCTGCTTCGCGAAGTAATGAGCCGTCTTCCCCTGAAGCGCCTGTCGGAGCCGGAAGAAGTGGCCCGTATCGCCCTGTTTTTGGCTTCGGAGGCCTCGGCGATGGTCACCGGTCAGACAATCGTCATGGATGGCGGGGGTTCCCTTTAATAACAATATTATCGGCAAGAAATGAAGAGGTGTTTACCAGTGCAGGTTGAAGGAATAAGCAGGATTTGTGTGGTGGGCGCCGGAACCATGGGCCACCAGATAGCCCTTTGCGGAGCGCTGGCCGGGTACAGGGTAGTCTGCAATGACATTGATGAAGGGGTCATGGAAAGAGCCAGCCGGTTTACGGACACCTACTTGTCCGAACGGGTTGCCCGGGCCAAGATGAGTGAGGTGACGGCCCAGGCCGCCAGAGAGAACCTTTCCTTTACCACCGACCTGGAGAAGGGGGCCGGTGATGCCGACCTGGTAATCGAGGTTATCCCGGAGGTGCTGGAGCTGAAGCGAAAGCTGTTCGCCCGCCTGGATAAGATCTGCCCGGTGCATGCATTCCTGGTTACAAACAGCTCCTTCATCGTCAGCTCGAGGCTGGCGGACGCCACCGCCAGGCCGGACAAGATTTGTAATATGCATTTCTTTGTGCCCCCGCTGGCCATGCTCCCGGTGGAAGTAGTCAAGGGACCCCATACCTCGGAGAAAACAGCCCAAACCATTGCCGGCGTCTGTACAAGTATGGGCAAGATACCTATCATGCTGCACAAGGAGATCCACGGCTTTCTGGTTAACCGGATTCTTTCCGTGGTGCAGAAGGAAGCCCAGTTTCTCTACGACACGGGTGTTGCGTCGTTTGAAGATATCGATATCGCGGTCAGGGAAGGTTTGGGCCATAAGATGGGCCCGTTTTACCAGATGGATTTAATCGGCCTGGACCTGGTCTATTTAATCGGCATGGAGCATTACCGTGAAACCGCCGACCCGGCACTTAGACCTTCGCCCGCGGTCGTGGAAAAGGTGGCCCGGCATGAGTTGGGCCGTAAGACGGGCAGGGGATTTTACGATTACAGCGATATGCTGAAAGAAAGGGGATACTGACAAATTCGCCGGGCAGAAACTTGTCTTTGATCAACAGGGTTTCCTGTACCAGATTAGCTGAATGCCGAATAACGGTTTCCCGTAAATATGCAGATGCCATAATATTGAAAGGAGTGTGGACCATGCTTACTTTGATTGCGGAGATCAAAACCAAACCAGGGAAGGAGCAGGAGTTTGCGGCGGCCGCCAAGGCGTTGGCCGCGGAAGTCACGGCCAGGGAGAAGGGGTGTTTATGCTACCTGCCCCATACTGCTGCTGACGATCCGACCCTTTTTGTCTTTGTGGAAAAGTACAATGAGCCCGCGGACCTGCAGGCCCACCAGCAGACCGACCATTTCAAAGCCTTCGGCAGACAGACCAGGGACATGCTGAGCGGGCCGCCGAAGTTGAGAATGCTCAAGGAACTGTAAAAGTACAGAGAGGCGGGACCAGAAACCATTGTAACTGGCCGTCGGGGGGTCGATACCCGTTAACTAAGTAAACACAGATGTTTTGATTTAGTACACTATTTTCTCCTTCCATGCGGACCAACCGGCGGGCGGATGGGAAACCGCAGCCGGGCCGGGCATGGCATGGCGATTGCTTAACAACAGGCAGTAAGAGCCCTTGCGGTCCACACTGGCGAAAGGCCGCATTAACCGACCGGCCGCTGCGTGGTGGAAGCCGGAGGTTGCGCGCTGGGAAGATCGCGACGGTACCTGCCCGTCCGCGTTGACGTGCCGGCGCACCGGATGGCAGGGGCTGTCAGATTCCCGGATTTGCTCCTTTTGGCGGCGATGTCCGCTCAGGCACCAGTTTCCTTCTCCTGGTACTGATTGGTGCATTGCCGTGAGGTTCCGGGTTAGAAATGCGTTTGGACTTTGGTCGGCCAAGGACCGGTGCGTGGTTACGCGCGACGGTTTGCGGCCGCGGGTCCGTCGCCGGAAAAGGGGGTTTGGACGGAAACCCGCTGGGTTTCCGGAACCTCCTTTTGAACCGGCCAAGTCCTGTTCGATGTGCAACCGTCAACCACCCGGGAGCCTTGAGCGACCTGGGGACGTTTAAAACGCGGCGGTAAATCTGCAGGGTTGTTAAAACGAAAGGGGATTGAACATGAGAACGAAGGCCCAGTATATCGAGGGGTTGGGCAAGATGAATCGTAACCTTTACTCTAACGGGCAGAAGGTCGACCGGTTGGACGAGCGGCAGGAAGGCGCCATCAACGTCATGGGCTTGACCTTTGACGCGGTCTGGGACCCGGCCTCCAAGGACCTTTGCACGGCCACGTCCCACCTTACCGGGGAGACGATCAACCGCTTCAATCACATCCACCAGAACACGGCGGACCTGCACAAAAAGCAGGACATGACCAGGTTCCTGTGCAACAAGGTCGGGCAGTGCATCCAAAGGTGCATGGGTATTGACGCCGCCAATGCGATCCACGCAGTTTCCTTTGAAGCGCAGAAATCCCCCAAAGCCAAAACCGGCTACCATGACAACTGGCTCAAATGGCTGGAACGCTTTCAGACCGGGGACCTCGTGGCCAGCTGCGCTCAGACCGATGTCAAGGGCGAGCGTCTCAAGCGGCCGGCCGAGCAGACCGACCCCGACATGTATGTACACGTGGTGGAAGAGCGGAGCGACGGCATCGTCGTCCGCGGTTCCAAGGTCCACATCTCGGAAGCCTCCATCTCCGACGAGATCCTGGTAGTGCCGACCCGGGCCCTCAAAAAGGGCGAGGAGGCCTATGCCCTGGCCTTCGCGGTTCCTTCGGACTATGAAGGCGTAAAGCAGGTAGTCCATTTCCACGGTTCCCGCAAGCGCGACCACTATCAGCGGGGATTTACCACCGGTTACACCGACTCGTACGTTATTTTCGACGACTGCTTCGTGCCCTGGGACCGGGTATTCCTGTGTGGCGAAACCCAGCACGGCGGCATCGCGGCCCTTTTATTCGCCCTGTTCCACCGCCATTCCTATTCCGGCTGCAAGCCGGCCATGCTCGACTATGTAATCGGTCTGGCCAGCCTGGCCGCCGAGATTAACGGCATCGAAAAAACCCCGCACGTGCGTGAAATGCTGTCCCGGCTGATCATGACCGGCGAGTTAGGGTACGCGGCCGGCTACACGGCGTCCGACCTCGGCAAACCCGAAGTCTACATGCCGGGTATGGGCTTTGTGCCGTACGGCCCCGGCAGCTACATTCCGAATTCCATCTATGCCAACGTCGGCCGCTGCCTTTCCGGCGAGGCGGTGTTCCACGAACAGGAGATCCTGTGCAACATCGCTGGTGGTCTACCCGCCACATTTCCTTACGAAAACGACCTGGCCAACCCCGAAACCAGGGCTTTGCTGGAGAAGTACATCAACCGGAATCCGAAGATACCCATCGAGGAACAGATCAAGTTCTGGCTGAACTTTATCGACTTCGCCCTCTCCGGCTCGGCCGGCTCCATGCTCTACGGCGCATACCACGGCGGCGGCTCCCCGATCATGGAGCAGATCGCCATCACCACCCAGTACGACATTGAGTCCAAGAAGGATATCGTCAGGGCAATCGCCGGAATGGCACCCCGGACGGAGAAGAAATAAGCCGGGAATGGAACCAGCCCGGTCAGCCGGATCGTCATCACCAGCCAGGGGGGGGGCTTGGGTCTCCCCCTGGTTCTCATACCCACGGTCAGGCGGGGTGTGGGTCATCCGGGGCCAGGCCAACGGCCCGCACCCTGAAGCGACTCCCCTGTGAAAGCAAGTCGAAGGAAGGCCCCCAAGGAGAACCATGGACAGCGGTTCCGGCGGCCCCGGCAGGACCGGGGCCGCATGCGGAGCTAATTGGTGATATAGTCCGCCGGGTTATAAATGTGCGGAGGTGTGGACATTTTGGACGGCAAAAAGGGCCCCCTCGATCTGGTACGGGAAGTTATGGCCAGCGGCATGTGCACCGGCTGCGGGATTTGCGTCGGGCTCTGCCCGTATATCAAAACGGCCGGCGAACGTGTGGCCTTCGTCCACCAGTGCGGATTGGAGGAGGGAAACTGCTACCGTTCCTGTCCCAGGACTCCTACCGACTGGGCGGAACTTGACCGCGCCGTCTTTGACCGGGAAAGAGAAGACTGTCTTCTCGGCAACTACCGGGAAATCCTGTTTGCCCGCGCCGGCGCGGGGGATGTGGCCGGGAAAGGCCAGTACGGCGGAGTGGTCACTGCCCTGGCGGCCTTTTTGCTGGAAGAGGGGGAAGTCGCGGGGGCCGTCTTGACCGGTGGTCCGGCCGGGGAGATGCCCCGCCCGGTGTTGGCCCGCTGCCGGGATGAGGTGCTGGCCTGCGCCGGATCCCATTACAGCGCCAGCCCGAGTCTGGCCGCGCTGAACCGGGCCGCCCGGCAGGGTGTGGAAAGGCTGGCTGTGGTGGGGAGACCCTGCCAGGTGCTGGCCGTACGCAAGATGCAGGGGTTGCGGAATCCGACGCCGAACAACCTTTCCGCCCAAAAGGTTAAGTTTCTTGTCGGTCTGTTTTGCTTCTGGTCCCTGGACACCGGCATATACAGCTTCATGAGGGCCAGGGCAGGTGACCGGAGGATCGTGAGGGCGGACATAACCCCGGAGGCAATGGCTCTGGACACCGGGTCCGGGGTGGTAAACTTTCCCGTGGAAGAGGTGCGGCCCTTTGTCCGCCCGGCCTGCCGGTTGTGCTTCGACCCTACGTCTGAATTCGCCGATGTTGCGGTTGGATCCACGGAGTACGACCCGGACTGGAACACCCTGATCGTCAGGAGCGCCAAGGGGCGCGAAATCGTGGACGCCGCCCGGGAGGGTGGAATTATCGAAACCAGGCCCTACCCGCCCGAACGCTTGCCCCTGCTGCGCAAAGCAGTGCGCAACAAGAAGCTGCGGGTGCTGGCAGCCATGGAGAACGGGGAAGCCGGAAGTTACTTGGAACTTAGCGATGGATACGCTCATGTCCTGAAACAGGAAGGGGGTTCGGGACGGTGAGTTTTATCAGCCTGTTGGTCGATGAACCGGGGCGCAACGTCCTGATGACGGGTAACGAGGCGGTGGCCAGGGGGGCCGTCGAGGCCGGCATCGGCTACGCCTCCTCGTATCCCGGCTCGCCTTCCGTCGAAATCCTGGCCAACCTTGGCCGGTTGGCCCAAAAGTTCAACCACTATGCCGAATGGTCGGTCAACGAAAAAGTGGCGCTGGAAGGGGCCGCCGCCGCATCCTTTGCCGGCCTGCGCGCCATCTGCGTCATGAAGCCTAACGGCTTGAACGTCGCCCTGGACTCCCTGGCCAGTATCGCCATATCCGGGATCAAGGCGGGTCTGGTCCTGGTGGTAGGGGACGACCCGGCCGGGTATTCCAGCACCAACGAAGAGGATTCCCGACCCCTGGAAAAAGCGGCGCACATACCCGTACTGGAGCCGGGTACGCCGCAGGAAGCCAAAGAGATGACTCTTTTTGCCTTCGAACTGTCGGAACAAATCAAGCTGCCCGTGGCCCTCCGGTGTGTGACCCGGATCTGCCACGCCAGCGCAAATGTGATTGTCGGTCCGGTCGAAGGTGGATGCAGGGAGCCGTTCATCGGCACCGATGAAAGATTTATTACTAACGTGGCCCTTCATCGTGTTCAGGAAGCCAAACTGGCCCGGGTACGGCACATGGCCGATACGATGCCGTTCAACCGTTATACCGGTCCGGAGGATGCCAAAACCGTGGTTATCACGGCCGGGGTAGGTTTCATGTACGCCAGGGAGGCTTTGGCTGAACTCGGCCTGGCCGCGGAAGTGGGCATCCTGAAACTCGGGCTGACCTGGCCCTTGCCGGAGGGAATGCTGTTAAAGTATCTCAAGACAGCGGAAAAAGTCATCTTCATTGAAGAAATCGAGCCCTTCATTGAAGAAAACGTCATGCACCTGGCCGCCCAACACCTGATGGAGGTTTATCCCCTGCGTTTTTACGGGCAAAAGTCCGGCCACGTCGCCGGCCAGTATGGTCCCGGGATCGGGGAGATGGATCCGGAAACCGTGACCAGGGCCCTGGCAGCGGTGTGCGGTAAAAGCTACACTCCGCCCGTAGCAGGGGAGTTTCTAAAGGATGCCATGCCGGACATTCCCTCCCGCGAGAGGGCCTTTTGCGCCGGCTGCCCCCACCGGGCCTCCTTCTGGGCGGTCAAATCGGCCCTGGCCCTCGACGGGCGCTCCCCCGTGGTGCTGGGAGACATCGGGTGCTATACCCTGGGCCTGACCCGTACCGGATTCAACCTGCTGCAAACCGTCCATGCCATGGGATCGGGGGTGGGCATGGCCTGCGGGCTGGGTCGCCTGGCCGACTACGGGTTCCATCAGCCCGTGATCGCCCTGGTCGGCGACTCCACCTTCTATCATTCGGCCCTGCCGGCCCTGCTGAACGCCCGCTACAATAAATCCAGTTTTCTTCTGATCGTTCTGGATAACGAAACGACGGCCATGACCGGCCACCAGCCTCATCCGGGTATCGGGAAAAACGCCATGGGCGAAGAAGGGCTGAAGATAACCATCGAATCCGTGGCGACGGGACTGGGACTACCGGTAACCGTGCACGATCCCTACGATGTGGAGGGAGCCACGGAGGCGGTTTTCCGGTCGCTGCAGGCCGAAGGCCCCCGGGTGCTGGTGCTGCGCCGGGCCTGCGCCCTGGTGGCCGCCCACCAGGGCAAACGGCCGCGGGTCTACGTCGACCAGGACCTGTGCATAGCGGATAATTGTGGCTGCAACCGCTTTTGCAACCACGTCTTCGCCTGTGTGGCCAACATTTGGGACGCGGCAAAGAACAAGGCGGTCATCGACGAGGTGTTGTGCAACCGTTGCGGGGTTTGTGCCGGTCTTTGCCCCGTGGGAGCGATCAAGGTGGAGGGAGGCGGGCGGGTTGACTGACGTTGGCGTCCACAACATAATCGTTACCGGGGTAGGCGGACAGGGCAATGTCCTGGCCTCCCAGGTTATCGCCACGGCCGCCGTGGAAAGCGGTTTTCTGGTGTCGGTAGGAGAGACCTTCGGCGCTTCCCAGCGGGGCGGTTCGGTCATGAGCCACGTCAGGGTATCCCGGGAAGAGGCATACGGGCCGTTGATCCCCAGGAGCCGGGCGTCCGTGATCATAGGTTTCGAGCCCCTGGAGACCCTGCGGACCCTGGCCGTCTATGGGGGGAGCGACACCGCGGTGATCATGAACCGGCGCCCCAACTATCCCCTCGGCGTCCTGCTGGGCGACTTTACCTACCCGGATGTCGACAGGATCACCGAAGTCATCAGGGCCAACTCCCGCAGCCTTACCGTACTGGAAGCTACGGAACTGGCGGTGGCCGCCGGCCTACCCGTCGGTACGAACATGGTGATGACCGGTGCCTTTGCCGGTAGCGGTGTACTGCCCATCGCCGCGGAAACTTACGAGGCGGTCCTCGGCGGTCTTTTTTCCGGAGAGATGCTGGCCTCGAACCTGAAGGCTTTCCGGGCGGGGCTGGGGACAGTGGCCGCACCCGGGGAAGCCCGGAATTAGATTCACCCGGGCGTGTCGGAAGCGGCGGGAGGGAGGCCATCCTGATGAGTGTTTCCGGGCAGTTGCAGAAAAGGGTGGAGGTGGGCCTGAAAGATACGGTTTCCGCCTCCGTCAGGCAACGGGTGAACCGCGCCGGTGGGCCCCGGGTGGCAGCCATAAGCGCCCGGCTCGATTCGAGCGGGTCCGGACTGCGGTCAGTCAAGAAGTATGAGGTTCAAAACCTCGCTCTACTCCTGGATCAGGCGGTCGCCAACCTGGCGACCAACGGGATCACGGTGTACTCCCGAACTGATTGGCCGGTTGCTTGACAAAGGGAAACGAGGGTGATTTCGATTTCGGGATTATTCAGGGACCTCACTGCCCTTGTGGATCGCCGGAGGGTTTTGGCCCAACGGGAAGATCTATTGGCCTACGCCAACGACGCCACTCCCAGGCGGGTCCTGCCGGCCGCCGTGGTTCTGCCGGCGAACCCGCAGGAAACGGCCGCCGTACTGCAGTACGCCAACCGGCGCCGGATACCCGTCGTGCCCCGGGGGGCAGGCAGCGGCCTGGCCGGGGGCGCCACGCCCTGTGAGGGCAGTATTGTCCTCGACCTGAAGCGGATGAACAGGATCATTGAGATCGACCGGCAAAACATGACCGCGGTGGTGGAGTGCGGTGTAGTCACAGGACGCTTCCACTCCGAGGTGGAATCCCTGGGCTTGTTCTACCCCCCCGATCCCCAGAGCATGTCCGTATGCACCCTGGGCGGGAATGTGGCGACCCGGGCCGGAGGGCCCCGGGGGGTGAAATATGGGACGACCAAAGACTATGTCCTGGGAGTAGAAGCCGTCTTGCCGGACGGCTCCATTATCAAATACGGCGGAAAATCCGTGAAGATGTCCTCGGGGTATGACCTGGCCCGGATATTGACCGGTTCGGAAGGCACCTTGGGGGTGGTTACCAGGGTGATGCTCCGGCTTCTCACCCTGCCCCCCGCCAGGCAAACCCTGGTGGCCGTTTTTCCGGAACTGGATTCCTCGGCCGAAGCCGTTTCCGCTATTATCGCGGCCGGTGCCGGTCCCTCCATGCTGGAGATGCTGGGTCGCGGCGCCGTCGATTGCATCGAGAGTTACGTTCCCCTGGGTCTTCCCCGGGATGCGGAGGCCTTTCTGCTTATCGAGGTGGACGGTCCTCCGGAAAAGGTGGAGCGGGATTGTGCCTTGACCGGCGAGATCTGCTTCCGCCACGGGGCCCGGGAAGTGAGGGTGGCCAGGGACGCCGCCGAGGCGGCCGGGATCTGGTCGGCCCGGCGGGCACTCTTCCCGGCGGCAGCCCGGCAGGCGCGGAACTTGCTGATCGAGGACGCTACCGTTCCCAGGACCCAGGTCCCGGCCATGGTTCGGGCCATCGCCCGGATTGCCGAACGCAACCAGGTGACCATCGGGGTATCGGGGCATGTGGGGGACGGTAATCTGCATCCGGGCATTTGGGCTGACCGGCGGGATCCGGAATTGATGCGGCGGGTCGGACAGGCCATGGCGGAGATTGCCCGGGAGGCCTTGAAACTGTCCGGGACTCTTTCCGGCGAGCACGGCATCGGTTATCTGAAATCACCCTATCTAGAATGGGAGTTCGGCGCCGAAGGGGTGGCGCTCATGCGGCGTATCAAGAAGGCCTTCGATCCGGAAGGGATCATGAATCCGGGTAAAATCTGGCCGGGAGGTGAGACCGGGCGTGCGGGATCTTAAAGAGTACGAAGAGGAGATTTACCGCTGCTCGCAGTGTAACTTCTGTCTTGCCCTTTGTCCGGTTTACCGGGAAGACCTGGTCGAGTCGAGCGTAGCCAGGGGACGCCTCAATTTGATCCAGGCGGCCCTCCTGGAAAGAACCGTTCCCGCTACCGGCCGGGTTAGGGAATTGATCAACCGCTGCCTTTTATGTACCAACTGTGTTCAGGGTTGCCCCAGCGGTATTCCCGTGGACGACATCGTAAGAGCCGCCAGGCATGAATTGCTGAAGGAGCACGGCCCGTTATGGCCTGAAAAACTTCTTTTCCGGCAAGTGCTGAAGCGGCGGCCGGGAGCCTCTTCAGCGGCGCGGGCGGTCACCTGGTTGCGCAGGTTCAATCTGCTTCCCGGCCGGATTCCCCCCTTGGCCGACCCGCCCTTTGCGGAACGGGTGCCTTGCGGTTCGAGCCGTGCCGGAGGGGGCCGGGCCAGGGTGGCTTACTTCGTCGGTTGCGGCACCAATTACCTCTATCCGGATACCGGTGCAGCCGTGTTGAAGGTCCTAGGGGAAAACCAGGTCGAAGTCATCATTCCCGAAGAGCAGGTTTGTTGCGGTATGCCGGCTCTGGCCCACGGAGACTTTGATGCCGCGGCGGAGGCGGTCCGGGTAAATGCCGGCATTTTAGCCTCCCTTGACGTAGACGCCGTCGTCACCGATTGCACTTCCTGCGGGTACATGCTCAGGAGTAAAGCGGCCGGCGTGCTGCCACCGGATGACCCCTGTCTTACCCAGGTCCTGGCGGTGGCCGGCAAGACTGTCGAGATTACCGAATTTATTGCCGGGATGGGCTTGAATGACATTCCGGCGTCAAAGCCGCTGACGGTAACCTACCACGTACCCTGCCACCGCTCCTGGAGTCCGGGTCTGGTTTCGGCTCCCGAACGGGTGATCTCCCACCTTGCGGGAGTCCAATTAGTGCCCCTGCAGGAACCCGAACGTTGTTGCGGGGCCGGAGGAACCTTTTTCCTCACTCATTCCGCATTGGGAGAGGAGATCCGGGAGCGCAAGTTGAACGATATCCTTAAGACGGGTGCGCAAATGGTTATCACCCAGTGCCCCGCCTGCCGGTATTATCTGACCGAAGGTCTGAAGGGAAGGGGCTCCTTGCAGGTGGTCCACCCAATGGTACTACTGGCGGGGTTGCCTGCACCGGCTGAATGACATGCGGAAACGGCGGTCTACGGCAGCGGATCTCCATTAGAAAGGAGTTCGAAAACATGCTGAGAACTGCAGAGGAATATCTGGCCAGCCTGCGAAAGCTTGATCTGAAGATATGGATGTTTGGGGAAAGGGTCCACAATTTTGTGGATAACCCGATCATTAGACCGTCCGTAAACTCAGTGGCCAAAACCTACGAGCTGGCCGCTGACGAACGTTTCAGTCACTTGATGACCGCGCCCTCGAGTTTAAATGATGGCGTAGTCAATAGATTTACCCATCTTCACCAAAGTACTGACGACCTGGTGAGGAAGGTGCAGATGCAGCGCTTGATGGGCCAGAAGACCGCAGCCTGTTTTCAGCGCTGTGTGGGCATGGATGCCATCAATGCCATCGACAGTGTGACTTTCGAGATGGATCGTAAACTGGGTACCCGCTACCATGAGCGCTTTCGCAGCTATGTAGCCTATGTCCAGGAGAACGACCTGGTCGTCGATGGGGCCATGACCGACCCGAAGGGGGACCGCGGCTTACGGCCTAGTGAACAGGCCGACCCCGACATGTATCTCCACGTGGTAGGGCAAAGCAGCGACGGGATTGTGGTACGGGGGGCCAAGGCTCATCAAACCGGAGCTCTGAACTCCCACGAGGTCTGCGTCATGCCCACCATGGCCATGACCGGGCCGGACAAGGATTACGCTGTGTCCTTCGCCGTTCCCAGCGATGCGCCGGGCATTTTCTATATTTACGGCCGGCAGTCCTCCGACACCAGAAAACTGGAACAGGCGCCGATGGATGTAGGAAACGCCACCTACGGGGGGCACGAAGCGCTGGTGGTCTTTGAAGATGTCTTCGTTCCCTGGGAGCGGGTCTTCATGTGCGGGGAATTCGAGTTCTCCGGCCCGTTGGTGGAACGCTTCGCCGGGTATCACCGCCAGAGTTACGGCGGCTGCAAGGTGGGAGTGGGGGACGTGCTCATCGGTGCGGCGGCCCAGATGGCGGAGTACAACGGTATCCCCCGGGCGTCGCATATCAAGGACAAGCTCGTCGAGATGGTTCATCTGAACGAGACTCTCTACGCGTGCGGTATCGCCTGCTCCTGCCAGGGACATCGTACGGCGTCGGGCACGTACCTGATCGATCTCCTCCTGGCCAACGTGTGTAAACTGAACGTAACCCGGTTCCCTTACGAGATCGGCCGCCTGGCCGAGGATATCGCCGGTGGCCTGATGGTGACCATGCCGTCGGAGAAAGATTTCCGGCACCCGGAAATAGGTCCGTATATTGAGAAGTACCTGCGTGGTGTCGCTTCGGTGCCCACGGAGCACCGTCTGAGAATGCTCCGCCTAATTGAGAATCTCACCCTTGGTTGCGCGGCGGTCGGCTATCGCACCGAATCCCTGCACGGTGCCGGGTCTCCCCAGGCCCAGCGGGTGGTGATCGCCAGGCAGGCCGACCTGGAACACAAGAAGAAGCTGGCCAGGGACATAGCCGGTATTGACGGAGATTAACGGCGGGGGAAACCGGCGGGAGCATGAGAGAAAGGCTGGGTAGAATATCCCGGCTTGTATGATGCCAATTGGTCCAGCCGGTCAGCAACCCAGTTAAGTTTGCGGGATGCGATAACCAGGTTGAAAAAAGGAGACAAAGACAGTGACAGACCTTACCCGGTACGGCATATTCAAGGCCAGGCTACCGCTACCGTTTAAGCTGGACCATGTTAACTGTTACGCGATGAAAGGCGGGGACGGCTGGACCATAATCGACGCCGGTCTGAATTACGAGGCCACCCGGCGGGCTTGGCCTGAATTCATGAAGGAGCATGGGTTCACACCGGGGGACGTCACCGGTATCTATGTGACCCACTACCACCCGGACCACTACGGCGCGGCCGGATGGCTGCAGGAACTGTGCGGAGCACCGGTGTACATGAATGCCACCGAGGCTTCCCTGTCGGCCAGAATGTGGCGGGAGGAAAACGTGGAACTGGTGGCCGGGATGTTTCTGGAAAACGGCATGCCCGCGGAAATTGTGCCAACAATACTGGCAGATATGGCGGTAATGCGGTCCAGAACCAGGCCGCAGCCCCGCATCACGCCCCTGTACGGCGGAGAAGTGGTGCGACTGGGTAGCCGGGACTACCAGGTTCTTTTGACCCCGGGTCATTCCGACGGCCATATCTGTTTTTATGACGAGGAAAGCGGTCTCCTTCTATCGGGTGATCACCTGTTGCCGCACATTTCCTCCAACATCAGCCTGTGGCCCATGTCCCACCCCGATCCCCTGGACAACTTTCTCACCTCCCTGGCGGAAAACCACCGGCTGCGGGTTAGCATGGCGCTGCCGGCCCATGGAGAGTGTTTCACCAACGTGCAGGAGCGGGTGGCCGCACTGGAGGCCCACCATCAGGAGAGGCTGGAACTGATGAGGAGGACGGCTTCCCGGGGGGCATCCGTTTACCAGGTGTCCCGGGAGGTTTTCGGCGACGGGTTGTCTGTGCACGAGGTGCGTTTTGCCATGACGGAAACCTTGGCCCACCTGGCCTACCTGGAAAGAAGGGGGCAGCTGGCAAAGAGCCGGGTGGACGGGGTGTGGACCTATACCGGTACGGAGAGGTAGCCGCAGGTTAGACCAGCCGGGAGAAGCACATATGGATGGACATGCTCTGTCATATAATTCATCCGTGGCAACAAATACCAGAGGGTTTACTTGGCCCCGCCATGGCCGGACCTAATGGACTGTAGCAGTACCAATCGACTTGCTCACCTGGGATTAAAAGGTCAACTAACTTAGATGACACTTTAAATACGGTGGCCCGGTTTGGGCCACCGTATTTCCCTGCCGGCTGGTTGGCCGGTGTTTGGCGTGGAAAGGGCAACGGGTTCCCCTGGGGTCGGTTAAACGTTTAAATATTAGACATTGCTGCTCTAGTTTTCAACAACGTTTTCATCCCGGGTCTGGCTTTGCAGCCGCAGGACAGACATGGCATGGTAATTGCTTAAAATATCTTAACGACTGGGAGTCCCCCGCGGCGGGTATCCGGGAAAGGTATGCCCGGCAGCGTGACCAGTTCGGTCAGCCGATCTTCGCCAACCAGGCCATGCAGCAGGATTTTCACCGGCGTCCCGGACGATGGTAAGTGACAAAACAGTGAAGCAGTTGGGGTTCTTTCGACTGAAAGTCGACTTAAGCGAGAGCGCCGCAAATCGCCGACTTTAGAGGGAGTTGTTGAGAGTTATACCGCTCTTCCCCAGAACCATTGTTTTCTACTGAGATTGAGGGACGCGATTTTAAGCTTTTCGGCTGAAAGCCGGAAGTCTTTGATCCGGCGGTCGGATGATAAACCAAGGGGGTAATGTGGGTGGCCCTTTTCACAGTTGACCGGACTAAGTGTAAAAGAGACGGAGTTTGTGTAGCGGAATGCCCGGCGTATATTATGCGAATGAAAAGCAAAGATGATTTTCCTTCACCGGTGGCGGGGGCGGAAGCCATGTGCATCAACTGCGGTCACTGTGTGTCCGTATGTCCCCACGGGGCCATATCCTTAGAAAAGATGAAAACCGAAGAATGCCTTCCCGTACAGAAGGAGAGGCTTCCCGGCCCGGACCAGGTGCAGCACTTCCTGATGTCCCGCCGTTCCATCCGTTCTTACAAGGATCAGGCAGTGGACCGGGCGGTAATGACCAGACTGATTGACATGGCCGGGTATGCTCCTTCGGGCCACAACGTGCAACCTGTCAACTGGCTGGTTATTGAGGACCGGGGCGAAGTCCGGCGCCTTTCCGGCCTGGTGATCGACTGGATGCGTTACATGCTGGAGCATAACCCGCATTTGGCCTTACCCTCCCATTTTGACAATGTGGTGGCAAGCTGGGAAAGGGGTAAGGACCGGATCTGCCGGGATGCCCCGCACGTTGTGGTGGCCCATGCCGCCAAAGCCGTACGTACCGCACCGGCAGATTGTATTATTGCCCTGGCCTACCTCGAGTTGGCAGCCTTCTCCGTGGGACTGGGGTCGTGCTGGGCCGGGTTTTTCGGCGCTGCGGCCGCCGATTACCCTCCGCTGGTCAAGGCCCTGGACCTGCCCGAAGGTCACCAGGTTTTCGGCGCCTTGATGATCGGCTACCCCCGCCATCAATACCACCGCATACCCCTGCGCAATAAACCGGCAATTATGTGGCGGTAAAGAAGACTCCGGGCGGGGGGCGCAAGATTTTTGCGGTGCGCCGGGATATGCATCCTTTCTGTAAGGCTACAGAAGGGATGCATAGATTGGATCACCCTGCCGTGTTTAAATAATGAAAACATCAGTTCACATGGATGGTAAAAAATCTAGCCGGCCGCCGATCGACGACCTGCGGCGAGAAGGAGCAGAACAGTCCGTCAGGTAAGGAAGAAGGTTTGACCCTAGGACTTCCGGCCATCCCTTTTAACATCCGGCACCTAGTGAGGGAATGGGCTTATTATTGAGGGGGTATTGGAAAATGAACGTATGGGATCTGTTCAGTCTCAAAGGAAAGATAGCGGTAGTGACGGGCAGTTCCAGGGGACTGGGGAGGCAGATGGCCCACGGTCTTGCTGAGGCCGGGGCGGATGTTGTTACGTGTTCCCGCAACAAGAACAACTGCGAATTGGTCTCTGAAGAACTGATGGGTCTAGGTGTCAAAAGCATCTCCTTACGTTGTGATGTTAGCGTTGAAGAAGAAGTCAAGACCCTGGTCACCAGGGTGAGGGAAGAGTTTGGGCGAATTGATATTCTCGTTAACAATGCAGGCACCTCATGGGGCATTCCGCCGGAAGATATGACTCTGGATCAATGGAACAAGGTTTTTTTAACCAACTCCACCGGCACTTTTCTTTGTTCCCGGGAGGTCGGCCGGGTGATGATCGAGCAGGGTGGGGGAAAGATCATAAATATATCCTCGGTTGCAGGTCTTTTCGGCACCCACCCGGATTTTATGGACGCAATCGGTTACCAGGCCAGCAAGGGTTCTGTGGCCACATTTACCAAAGACCTGGCCATGAAGTGGGCTAAATATAATATATACGTCAACTCCATTGCACCAGGAGTCTTCCCTACCAAAATGAGTAGGATCCTTGTGGAAAGGGGCGGCGAGTTGGCCAAGACCCTGATACCTTTGAAACGCCTCGGTTCAGATTATGACCTTAAAGGTGCGGTGGTATATCTCGCATCAGCGGCATCTGATTATGTTACTGGCCACATCCTGTTTGTGGACGGCGGTCAGAGTGCCGGATAAGGGGGTAAATCAATTGAAAAGGTTTGTGGGCAAGGTCGCACTGGTTACAGGAGCCGGCTCGGGCATAGGAAGGGGTATAGCATTGGCTTTTGCCTCGGAGGGTGCCCGGGTAGTAGTTAATGATGTGAAGCCTCCTCGCCCTGAAGGACGGGGCTTCCCATCCTCTACTACGAAGCACCTCTGCTATGCTAGAGGTGGCATTATGGCTTCATGGTCCTAATGTTACGCCGCCGGGACCCACCGTTAGGTGGGTGTCGCTCTCTGACGAGAGCGGTTCTTGTGGTATGATGCCGGCTCCGGGGGGGTCTGACCGCCGCCTACGTTCCCGGTCCGCAGTTTGGCGTTCTCAGCCTCGAGGCAGGCGGTCTTGTCCGTATTGTAATTATGTCTCTTATGGGCATCTACCTGTTTATCTTCCCGCGATATCACGACATTCGTGTGTCCGGGCCGTGGCTCCGGGGGCAATCGACGGGTGTTTCACCGAATACATATAGTTAATTGGTTTAAGGGGAGCGATAGCAATATGCTGTTTGAGCCGGCTAAGATAAGAAACGTTGAGATAAGAAACCGCTTCGTAAGATCAGCCACATATGATGGTCTTTCTGACGAAAATGGTTATGTTACCGACGGTCAGATAAGACTGTTTTCTGAGCTTACCGACGGCGGGGTCGGTCTTATCATATCAGGAATTGCTTACGTTCATCACAGCGGTCAGGTATCACCTTTTCAGAATTCTATTGCCGGAGATGAATTTATTCCCGGCTATAAAAGACTTACAAGCGCGGTTCATGACCGGGGCGCAAAAATCGCTATACAACTTTTTCACGGTGGAAGGGAAGCCCAATACATAAAAAACCAAAATGCCGTTCCCTTGGCACCATCGGTCATTGAAGCCGATCCATATTATAGGGGTACACATCGGGCGATGACGGAGGAGGAAATCTGGCAAATAATCGGTGCGTATGGCGACGCATCGCGCAGAGCACGGGAAGCTGGGTTTGATGCCGTACAGATTCACGGAGCCCACGCCTACCTTTTGAGCCAATTCCTGTCGCCGCGTACTAACTGCAGACGGGACAAATGGGGTGGGAGCCTCGACAACCGCCTCCGCCTGCATCGCGAAATATACCGTGACGTGAGGAGAAAAGCTGGTGAGGACTACCCGGTCCTAATTAAGCTGGGCGTGCAGGATGGTTTTCCCGGAGGGCTTGAATTTGACGAAGGGAAACGAGCCGCCAAGTTGCTTGCCGACTTGGGATTTGCTTCCCTGGAAATCAGTCAGGGTTTGAGAGGTACTCGATACGACGGCACCGAGTTCAAGACCCATATCGACTGTCTGGATAAGGAAGCATATTACCGCATCTGGTGCCGGGAAATAAGGAGGGAAACAGATATCCCGCTCATGATGGTTGGGGGTCTTAGAACACTGTCTCTAATGCAGGAAATTATCCAGAACAAAGAGGCGGATTTTATATCACTATGCCGCCCTCTAATATGCGAACCACATATTGTCAGACATTGGCAAACTGACCAACATAAGAAGTCCAAATGTGTCTCATGTAATAAGTGTGTCGACACAATATATAAAGGAAAGCCTGTACAATGTGTCCAGTCAGCCAGGAACGGTAATCGGCACATGGTTGTTCA